>Ga0194134_10000014_pt1 | contig 284065 bp, 207 predicted proteins | sample TA2KigOff0mmetaG_FD_148602 | JGI IMG/M metagenome (GOLD analysis project Ga0194134, IMG submission 148602) | Freshwater microbial communities from Lake Tanganyika, Tanzania - TA2015056 Kigoma Offshore 0m | ecosystem: Environmental > Aquatic > Freshwater > Lake | place: Tanzania: Lake...
TAGACATAAGCTATGCGATCAATTTTGAAGTGACAACAACTATCAGGGCCATCCCCTGCTGATGCGGCCACCGACAGAACCCTTCCCCCTTTTCATCGTCCTCCTAGCATCATGAATGAACATGAAAGTCTCGCAGGTACCATGGCCATGCAAGCCGCGCACATCACCGCCACGGGCGGACCCGATTCCATCAAGGTTGGAACGCTTCCCGACCCCGTCGCCGGCCCTGGCGAGGTGCTTGTGCGCGTCACCGCCTCGGCGCTCAATCCGATCGACCTGTACATCCGCGCCGGTACGGTGCCGATGGCCCTTCCCAACCCATTCATCCCCGGTTGCGACTTCGCCGGCACCGTGGAAGCGGCCGGGCCGGGCGTCACCGACATCAAGCCGGGCGACCGGGTCTGGGGATCCAACCAGGGTCTCCTGGGCAGGCAGGGAACCCTCGCCGAGAAAATCGCCGTCAAGCGCGAGTGGGCCTATCCTTCCCCGCCCGGGGTGACGGACGAGGCCCTGGCCGCCACGGCCCTGGTGGGCATCACGGCGCATTTGGCCCTGTTCCGCAACGCCGGACTCAAGGCGGGCGAATTCATCTACATTCCCGGTGGAACCGGGGGAGTCGGATCGATGCTCGTGGCGATGGCCATCGCGGCAGGCGCGAAAGTGCTTTGCTCGGTGGGCAATGATGAGAAAGCCCGCCTGGCCCAGTCGTGGGGGGCTGAGACCGTGGTCCACCGCCGCGACGACATTCCGGCTCGAATATCCGCCTTCACGGGGGGCAAGGGGCTTGATGCCTGGATCGAAACCCAGCGGGAACCCGATTTCATGACGATGGTGCCCGCGATGGCTCCCCGGGGACGGATGGTTCTCATCGCGGGTCGCGCGGCGCAGCCGGTTTTTCCGGTGGGACCGTTCTATGTGAAGGGACTCACGCTGACAGGCTTCGCGATGTTCAATGCCACGGCCCAGGAACAGGCCGCCTGCGCCTCCGACATCTCGCGCTGGCTCGCCGAGGGGAAAATCAGGACACCCATCGCCGGGCGTTTTCCGCTGTCCCAAGCCGCCGAGGCGCACCGGTTCCTCGAGGCCAGCACCCTGGGAATGGCCGGCCAGGTAGTCGGCAAGGTCGTGGTGAACATCGGCTGAAAACTTGCCGGCCGGACTTCAATGGCGAGCGGTGGGCCGCGACCGTCACTCCATGTCCGCCAGCGTCCAGATCAGTCCCTCGGCGCGCTTTCCGCCCGCCAGGCGCGCCGGATCTCCCAGCGCCATGGCGCGCCGGCCAGCACCTCCCGCCAAAGCCCATGCTGGCAAGGCGGCCACCACCGCCTGCAAGTCGTCATGCCCCAATCCGGCCGGAACTGAAAGCCCGGCGGCCTGTTCGAGCCGTTCGCGCCAGGTCTCCACGCCGCCAACTCGCGCCGCGGCCTTGCCTGGCAACGGGGCCAGCCCCAAGGCCCGCCAAGTGGCCGTGGGAAAGGTCTCCAGCACGCCATAGGCATGGCCCGCCGGGCCATCACCCGCGAGCCACACCCCCGGCAAGGCCAAAAGCGCGTCAAAGACTTCGATGCAGAAACGCGTCCACCTCAACTGCGTCCGGGGCAGCGCGGTTTCCGCGACGCCGGTCTTCCCCTGGGCGCGCGCCAGCTTTTCACACCAGCGCCCCGCGCCCGGCCGGGTTGATGCCGGATCCCTCCAGGCATGCGGTCCGTCGAGCGCGACCCATCCCACCCCGAACTTCCGGCAATGGGCGTCGATCAACCCCGCGAGAACGCGCGGATCAGGATCACCCTTCGGAAAGACGAGGGCCGGACTGACGGCCCGCGCCCGGATGCCGGCTACCGGCTCCAAGCGGGCGGTGCCGATGTCGGCCCAACGCCGGCAGGCGAGGTCGATTCCGAGCACCGGCGTCACATTCCTTACCATCGGGGCCCCCATGCGGACATCTTGGCCCTGTTTCGCTGGCCTTATCGTCATTGTTTCGCCGATGGTGCCAGCGTATCGTGAAGCTCGGGGAAAGGATTGTGTCGCCGTCCGCGCCAGGAAGGTGTGCCATGTCGAAGCCTCGTGGGCGATCCGTCGCCATTTCCCCTTACCGCCAACTGGTATGCGACCTGATGCATTTCAGCGGGCAGGTTCCCGCGGTGTGCGCCGAACGCCGGATGAACCTTTCGGAGTTGGTCCAGGCCCGCGCCAAGGCCGATGTTCGTCCCTCGTACACCACCATCTTCGCCAAGGCCTACGGCATCCTCAGCCGCGACTATCCCGAGTTGAGGCGGTCGTACCTCAAGCTGCCCTGGCCCAGGTTCTACGAACACCCGCACAGCATCGTCGCCCTCAATGTCGAGCGCCGGCTTCCCGAGGAGGATGTGGTGCTTTTCTGCCTCGTCAGGGCCCCGGAAAACCGTTCCTTCCAGGAAATCGAGGCGATCGTCAGGCACCACCGCGACGCCCCCATCTCCGAACTGCGGTCACACCAGCGCGCCGTGGGAGTCAGCCGGATCCCCTGGCCGATCAGGCCGCTTTTCTGGTACTTGTCGCTCAACCTGTTCGGCCGCAGGCGCTGCCACAACTTCGGCACCTTCAGCCTGTCGTCCATCGGGTCGCAGGGCGCGGGCCTGCTGAACCTCAAACCGATCCTGACCTCGGCCATCCACTACGGGATACTCGAGAAGGACAACTCGCTGGCCGTGCGCCTCACCTGGGACCACCGCGTGTTCGACGGCGCCACCGCCGCGCGCGCCCTCACCGACCTCGAGCGAATCCTCACCGTTGAGATGGTCCGCGAGGTGGCCGAACCGATCCGTCTGGCGGCATGACCGTGCCGACCCGCGCGACCGGAACGCGGCCAACTGAAAAATTCGGTTTTTCCTCAAGTCCAAGCCCTGGCCGGCCGACCGCCCCCGTTTCCGCGGTGTAGGGTTTTCCGTGCGGCGGGCCATCCCGTCTCCGCCGCCCCCACATTCACGGTTGAGATGGCGATGCAAGGCCTTGTCTGGATGGTCTCGCTTTGGGTCGATGGCATCGGCCTGGGGCAGGCTCCCCCCTGGATGCTCGGCTGGCACCAGGTCGAGAGGATGAACCGTCGCCTCCATGGCACGCTGGTGGCGCACACCCGGCGAGGGTTGCGTGACAACCGCGTCTGGTCGCCCGCCCTGGGCAAGAAGCGCGACATGCTCGTCTACCTGCCCCCGGGGTACACCCGGGGCAGGCACTACCCGCTGGCGCTGTTCCTCCATGGCGCCGCGCAGGACGAGCAGTTCTTCATGCAGGCCCTTGTCGAGCCGTTCGATCGGGAGATCGCCGCCGGCCGCATGCCACCCGTCATCGTGGCGGCTCCCGATGGCAGCATCCACGGGCACGCCACGCTCCACGACCTCGCCAGCTTCTGGGCCGACTCGCGCGCCGGCAATTTTGAAACTTACCTGATGCGCGACATCTGGAATTTCATGCACGCCAACTACTCCATCCGCCCCGAACGCGAGGCCCACGCCGTGATGGGAGTCAGCATGGGCGGCTCGGCCGCCGTGCGCATCGGCATCGAATACCGCGAGAGCATCGGCATGGCTGTCGGCATCATGCCGCTTGTGAACCTCCGCTATGTCGACGGCCGGGGCAAGTACCGCGCCCACTTCAATCCGCTCAACGAGGGGGTGAGGGAAAAGCCAAGGCTGCTCGAACCCCTCGGCACCCGCAAGATGTTCACCCTCCGGTTCCGCGACCTCTTCCAGCCGATGTTCGGCCGCGGCGACGAGGTCATCCCCGGCATGGCGCGCATCAACCCGCTGGAGGTGCTCGAGCGCTCGGGCATGAAGAAGGGCGAACTCGACCTCTACCTGGCCTATGGCGGCCGCGACGAGTTCAATGTCGCCGCCCAGGTGCAGAGCTTCGCCCACCGCGCCGCTCAACTCGACATCCCCGTCACCGTGGTGTGCGACCCCGCCGGCAGGCACGACCGCATCACCGGCATGCGCCTGTTTCCCGGCATTGCCGCCTGGGCCTCCGAGCGGGTCCGCAAGCTGGCGCCCGAAAGGGCCCCCGTTCCCCTGGTCGGCATGGGAGAGGAACAACCCGCCGCTCCCGTGCCGGGCGGGGCGGAAGACGACTGATGCGCTAGGATGCGTTCATGGCCCGCCGCTTGGGAGCGGGTCCCTTCCGGGCATGAAGCCATGGACAACGCATCGCTGGCCGCGGCCTTCGAGGAAATCGCCACCCTCAAGGAACTCCAGGGGGAAGACGGCTTTCGCAGCCAGGCGTTCCGCAACACGGCCAGGCGGATCGAAACCCTGCCGCAATCCGCCGCCGAACTCTTCCGCGCCGGCACCATCAAGGATGCCGTCTCCAGCCTCGGCAAGACCCAGCTTGAGGTGATCGGGCAACTTGTCGCCGGCGAAAGCTGCTCCATCCTCGACGACCTCCGCGCCCGCACCCCGCCCGGCCACCTGGAAATGCTCCGCATCCCCGGCGTCGGCCCCAAGAAGGTGAGGGCGCTCCACCTCGAGCTTGGCATCACCACGCTCCCCGAACTGGCCGCGGCGTGCGAGTCGGGGAAGGTCGCCGCCATCAAGGGTTTCGGTGCGAAAACCAGCGAGAAAATCCTGCAGGGCATCGCCTTTGTCACCAGCTCGGGCAGGCGCGTCCGACTCGATCAGGCCATCGGCCTGGCCGGCGCCCTGCTCGATCGGTTGCGCGCGGTCGAGGGCGTCTCGCGCGCGGAAATCGCGGGCAGCCTCCGGCGCCGGCGGGAAACCGTCAAGGACATCGACATCGTCGCCACCGCCGATGACCCCGCCGCCCTGATCGCCGCCTTCGTCTCGGTCCCGGGAGTGAAATCCGTGATCGGGCAGGGCGACACCAAGGCCAGCATCGTGCTCGAGGCCGAGTCCTCCGGCGGCAGGCTTTCCATGGGCGGGAAAGTCGGCTTGAACGCCGACCTGCGCGTGGTGGCTCCCGGCCAGTTCCCCTTCGCCCTGAACTACTTCACCGGCAGCAAGGAGCACAATGTGCTGCTGCGCCAAAGGGCCATCGACCGCGGCTGGCGGCTCAACGAGTACGAACTGGCCGGGTGCGACGCCGCCATTTCCCACGAAGCCGACATCTACGCGGCGCTCGGCATGGCCTATGTCGAGCCCGAACTGCGGGAGGGCACCGGCGAGGATGCCGCCGCCTCGGCCGGAAGCCTGCCGGCCCTCGTGCGGGTCGCCGACATCCGCGGCGTGTTCCACAACCACACCACCGCCTCCGACGGCGCCGACACGCTCGAGGCGATGGCACGGGCCGCCAAGGCGCTGGGACTTGAGTACCTGGGCATTGGCGACCATTCCCAATCGCTCACCGTCGCCAACGGCCTCACGCCCGACCGCGTGCGCGCCCAGTGGCAGGAAATTGACGCCCTGAACACCCGGCTCTCGGGCATCACCGTCCTCAAGGGCACCGAATGCGACATCCTGCCCGACGGCTCGCTCGACTTCGACGACGCGCTCCTGGCCGGGTTTGACTATGTCGTGGCGAGCGTCCACACTCATTTTGGACAAACCCGCGAGGAAATGACGGCCCGCATCTGCAGGGCGCTGGCCCATCCCGCGGTCACCATGCTGGGGCACGCCACCGGCAGGCTGCTGCTCAGGCGGGAGGCTTACGCGGTCGACCTTGAGGCGGTGATCCAGGCCGCGGCGCGCCACGGGAAAATGATCGAGATCAACGCGAACCCGATGCGGCTGGACCTCGATTGGGTTCATTGTCGCCGGGCCCGCGAGCTGGGTGTGCCGCTGGTCATCAATCCCGACGCGCATTCCACCGATGAACTGGCCTATTTCAGCCACGGGGTAGATGTGGCCCGCCGCGCCTGGCTTTCGGCGCCTGAGGTTTACAACACCCGGCCGCTCCAATCTGTGCTGGCCGACCTGAAAGCGCGAAGGGCGTAGGAGCCGAGCGCCGTCAGGCGCCGGGTCTTCGCCCGTCAGGCGCAGGATGATTCAGTCCAAAAACGAAAACCCGCCAGCTTGCGCTGGCGGCTCGATGTTTTCCTTGAATTTCGCTTCCCGGCGTTACGATCTGGGCACTTGGAGCCGAGCGCCGTCAGGCGCCGGGTCATGGCCCGTCAGGCGCCGGGTCATTCCAGTCAAAAAACGAAAACCCGCCAGCTTGCGCTGGCGGCTCGATGTTTTCCTTGAATTTCGCTTCCCGGCGCAACGATCCAAGCACTTGGAGCCGAGCGCCATCAGGCGCCGGGTCATGGCCCGTCAGGCGCCGGGTCATTCCAGTCAAAAAACGAAAACCCGCCAGCTTGCGCTGGCGGCTCGATGTTTTCCTTGAATTTCGCTTGCCGGCGCAACGATCCAAGCACTTGGAGCCGAGCGCCGTCAGGCGCCGGGTCATGGCCCGTCAGGCGCCGGGTCATTCCAGTCAAAAAACGAAAACCCGCCAGCTTGCGCTGGCGGCTCGATGTTTTCCTTGAATTTCGCTTCCCGGCGTGACGATCCAAGCACTTGGAGCCGAGCGCCGTCAGGCGCCGGGTCTTCGCCCGTCAGGCACCGGGTGCGCCTCACTTCTCCCCGCCGCGTTCCTTCTTCATTTCCATGCGATCAGGCTTGGAAGGCTTTTCAGGCTTGGAAGGCCGGTCGGAGGATCCGGAGTCGGATTTGCTGCCGAACGATCCCCGGTCGGGACGGCCGAAGCTTCCCCGGTCGGAGGACCCGGAATCGGACTTTCCAAAGCCTCCCCGGTCGGGTCTGCCAAAGCCACCCTTGCCGGTCCGATCCCAGCCCGAGCCACCGCGTGAGCCGGATGAATCACCACCCGTGGAACCCGAGGCTGAGGCCGATGCGGTGGCCGTGGAGCCCATTTCCTTCCTGCGCGCGGCGATCTTGGTGGGAAGAAGCCCTTCATCCACGGTGATGAAACCGTCGCCATTAAGGTCGAACGAGCGGAACTCGGAGAGTTCCCGACCGCCCTTGCGCCATTCATAAAGGCCAACCTGGGCATCCTTGTCCATGTCGAGCTTGGTGAACCAGTCCGGGAGATCCTTGGGAAGGGATCCAATGCGGTAAACCGCCACCTTCTTGGCCTCGGGAACCACCGGGACATAGTAGCCCGGCTGCCCCCAGGGATTGGAATTCGGGTCGCCGGGATTGCCGCCCGGCCCCCCCGGGCCACCATTGGCAAACCTGACGCGAATGTACTGGGTATATTCGGAGAGGCTCACCAATCCGTTCTTGTCGCTGTCGACTTCCAGGAATGATTCGCGAAGCCTGCTGGAGGCTTGTGCCTCGGTTTGATCAAGCTGGCCGTCCTTGTTGGTGTCGTATTGCTCGAACCTTTGCTTGGCGAAGGCATCCGGGTCCATGCCGCCCGGGCCGGTGGGCCCGCCGCCGGGTTGGGCCCCGGGGTCGTTTCCAGGGGGAGATGGCCCACCGGGAGGGCCGCCGCCAAAGCGCATCATGCCGCCTCCCTGGGACATTCGCTCATTTATGCGCTCCTTGATATACTCGGAAAACTGGTCGCGGTTGACCTGGCCGGAGGTGATGCCCCTCTTGCTGGCCCATTCGGCGAGTTTCTTGCTGGCCTCGGGGTCCATGCGGGAGGTGTATTCGCTAATTGTGATGGTTGGCTTGCCGTTGGAGGCGCGGTCGAAGGCCATGCCGGCGAACTGGCTGGGGTCGAACCCGCCGCCACCCGGACCGCCGAATCCGCCACCCCGGCCAAAACCGCCCCGGTCGCCGCCGAATCCGCCCCGGTCACCGCCCGGTTGGGGGAACTGCGCCAACGCCATTCCCGAGATCAGGGCCGCCAAGACCGCCACACCCATCTGGCCGCGCATGGAATTTCCTCCCTGATTCACCATCCTTATTTATTGCCTCCAAATCATGAGAAAATGAGGAGTCTTTGAAAAAACATTCACGATTCAATCGTCATCCGGCCATTCCGCCACTACCCGCGACCGCTCCAACCGCCACAATGATCGGCAAAGATGGAGACTTGCATGAACAGCCGATGGATCGCGTTTTTGGCACTCGGAACGGCGGCCCTGGCCGGGCTGGGCTGGTTCGCTTGGCAACAGTCGCGAAACCGCGACGAGTTTTCCGAGGAACTTCTGGTTGAGGCCCTCGAATCCAAGGTCTCATCGGGCCCCGTCGGCCTTGAAATACCCGGTGACTGGCCCCAGTGGCGCGGCCCCACACGCGAGGGAAAACCCGCCCCGATCGTGTCTGGCGGCCTGGTGGATTCCTTTCCCGGCAACTTAGCCTGGGAACATTCCCCCGGAGAGGGATATTCCTCCCCCGTGATCGCGGGAAATCGCGTCTACATGATGGGTAGGCGGGAACCCGACGAGACCCTCTGCTGCCTGGAACTGGCCACGGGCAAAACCGTGTGGGAACAGTCGTGGCCTACCCCCTTCAAGTGCGATTTCGGGAATGGGCCGCGTGCAACCCCCGTTCTGGCCAGCGGCAAGGTGGTCTCGCTTGGCATCGCCGGCGACCTCAGGGTGGTGAACGCCGACGATGGAAAACCGGCGTGGTCGGTTCGTTTCGCGGACGGCCTGGCCCGAGCCACCCCGCAGTGGGGCTATTCCGGTTCACCCCTAGTGCTGGGCGAACGGGTGATCGCCCAGGCCGGCGCTCCCGCCGGACTTCTGGCCTGGGACCTGGCCACGGGTCGCGAGGCGTGGAGGGCCGCGGGGTTGGATTCCGATCCCGCCGGATACAGTTCCCCCGTCGCCGCCGCCTTCCCCGGCGGAACTCAGGTTGTAGCCCTGTCGGCAAGGCGGGTCGCCGGCATACATCCCGCGAGCGGTTCGCTGCTCTGGGAATTTCCCTGGGAAACCGATTTCGAGGTGAATGCCGCCACGCCGCTGGTTTGGACCGGGGGCGAGGAACACCCCGGGATCCGTTATGTCTTCATCACCTCCGGCTACGGCAAGGGTTGCGCGCTCATCCGCGTCTCGGAAATCGGCGGCTCATTCGAGGCGCGGCAGGTCTACCATGTGCGCGGCCTGCGAAGCCATTTCGGCACCCCCGTCCGCGTGGGGGACCATATCTACGGATTCGACGAGCAGATGCTGGTCTGCCTCGACTGGCGAACCGGCAAGGTCGCCTGGAAGCACAGGGGCTACGCCAAGGGCACACTTGTCGCCCTGGAAGGCCACCTCGCCGTGCTGGGCGAAAAGGGCACCCTGGCCTTGCTCAAGGCGACGCCTGAGGGCCCCATCGAGGTGGCGAGGCACGAACCGTTTGGCGAGGCGGGTCCGCGCAACGGACGATGCTGGACGGGCCCGGTGCCGGCCCGGGGCATGATGTTCGTTCGGGACGAATCGCGTTTGCTGGCGCTCAAGGGCGGCGCGACGGTGGAACCGCCGGGTGCGAAGCGGTGACCACCTTGGCGTTTGGTTCCGGGTTCCCAGGCCCGAAACCTCCGGCGAAATGGACGGCAGACACCAGGGTTATGTTCCCGCGGCCTTACGCTGGAAATCCCAATTGCCGACTCAACTTCACCGGATCAAGGAAACCACTGGCCCCGAGCAGGGGACCGAAACGCCGGGACTTGAAATGCACCCCCCGCGCCTTTCGGGTTTCCGGCACGGACCTTTCGGCCCGCGACAATGGCATTATGTCGGAACACCACGCACCCGCCATCGCGGTGATGGGGGAAAACCTGACGATGGCCTGCGGCCATCCGAAAGCGGCCGGGCTGGATGGCTTCGGGAAGCGGACATGACCCCGATGTTTGCCGGGTTGCTCGAGGGTTGGGCGACCGAAGCACCCGATGCCCCCGTGTGGCTCGCCGGGCATCGGATTTGGCGGGTTCGGCAAGTTGCGCAGCATGCGTGCCAGCTGGCAACCAGACTGATCCACCATGGCCTGAAACCCGGGGAACCCGTCTCGCTCCACCTGGCCCCGGAGGCTTGCTGGCCCGCCATCGTCGCCGGAGTCTGGAAGGCCGGGGGCATCATCGTTCCGGTCGATCCCGCGGCGGGCGATGCCGGGCGCGTTGCCGCCTTGGCGGGAACGCGCCTGCGGATCCATTCAGGCGCTTCCCGGAATGGCGCGCATGTCCTGGGATCGCCTTTGTCGACAAAAAGGAGCCGGGTTTCTTTTCCGGAGGTGTTACCCGGGGCCGTCGCCGCGCTGATGGCCACATCGGGGTCGACCGGCGAACCCCGCCTCGTGGCGCTCACCCATGGCAACCTGCTCCACACCGCCGGTGTCCGGGCCGCCCTGGCGGACCATCGACCCGGTGACCTCACCCTAAGCTGGCTGCCGCTGCACCACGCGTATGCGTTTAGTGCCGACCTGCTGAAATCGGTCATCGCTCGGGTGCCGGTGCGCCGGGTCGCTCCCGCGCGAATCCTCAAGGCGCTCGCCCGGTTCCACCCCACGCACCTCCATGCGGTGCCGAGGCTTTATGAGAAGATCCGCGAAAAGGCCCTCGCCGGTGTCCCCCTCGAAGGGCTCACGGGCCGCCGCCTGCGCTGGGCGGGATGCGGGGGCGCGCCCCTTCCCGCGTGGCTGGCCGCATGGTTCGCGAGCCGGGGCCTGCCGCTGCTGGAAGGCTATGGCCTCACGGAAGCCTCGCCGCTTGTCAGTCTCAACACGCCCCGGGCGCATCGCATCGGCACCGCGGGCGCCGTGGTGCCCGGCACGGAAGTCCGCATCGCCGGGGATGGCGAGATCCTTGTGAAGGGCCCGGGCGTGATGCCCGGGTACTGGAACGATCCCAAGGCCACCGCCGAGGCTCTGGAGAGTGGCTGGCTGCGCACGGGCGACCTGGGGCGGATCGAGGATGGATTCCTCGTGGTCAATGGCCGGAAGAAAGACCTGCTGGCGCTTTCCACCGGACGAAAGGTACCTCCCTTGCCCGCGGAAATGGCGGCGATGGCCATCCCCTGGGTGAGGCGCGCCGTTGTGTGCGGACACGGCAAGCCCTACCCCGTGCTGCTGGCCTGGCGCGACGGCGCGGCCGGGTCGGAGGAGGAAATCATGCTGGCCATGGAGCGGCTCGACAAGCGCGTCCGGCCCGGGAGGGTTGTTTTCGCCGACCGCCCCCTATCGGTGGAACGCGGCGAACTCACGGAACTGGGAAAGCTCAAGAGGAGCGTCATCGAGGCTCATTGGAGGGAGGCGCTTTGGCCCCGGGTGCCATGAGCAGTTCGAGGCTCACCTCGGCTTCCGACTCGACGGCATGGCCCCGCCATTTCGAGCTGGCCTTGAAGCGCAGGGTGCCCCCCGACTTCACCCGGGGCGAAACCACCAGCGGCACCTCGAACGCCTCCGAACCGGGCGGCACGGAAACCTCCGGCCCGCTGATCCCCGGCGGGCCATCCGCCAGGCTGACCACGACGGGGCCTTCGATCCCCTTGCCCCGCGTCAGCCTCAGGACAACCTTCAACGGCTGTCCAGGCACGGCGGCGACCTCGGCCGCGGGCGCCGTCAGCTTCATCAGGGCGCCCTCGATCGACATGGTGATCTGCCCCTCGACGGGAGCCAGGACCCACCGTGGCGCCCCGGAGGCGTCGGGAACCCGGGCCATGGCAACGAGTCCGATCCTTGATGTCTTGCTTGTCTCGAGGCCCTCGGGAAGGAAGACGGGGTAATCGACGCGGGCGACGCCCGGGGCGACGGGCACGGCCGGGCCGCGGATCCCCTGCCTGTGGCGCTGCTGGGTGCCGGCCATGTCGAGGACCAATTCGCCGGTGAATCCCTCGTTGCGCTCCAGGGCGATCTCCGCGAGGTGCGTCGCGCCGCGATGAACCCGGCGTCCGCCGTCGGCCTCCACGACGCGTCCCTTGAACGGCGGCGGCACGACGACGCAGCAGAGGGTGAACGGGGCGCCGTTCTCGGGCAAGGCCGCGCCCCCAAGTCCCGAGTGGGGCGCGATCCCGGGCGCCGTGATCACGCCGCCGCCGGATTCACCCGTGCCGCTGACGCGCAGCAACGCGTGCGTGGCCGGCGCCGACTTGCCCGCGACCGCCTTCACCTTGAGGCTTTCGGCACCAGCGGGAATCTCCAATGGGCCGGAGAAGGAAACCGACGCGGGTGCGCCCGCGAACTCGAGGCGGATCGGGCCGGCGAATCCACCCGTTCGGATCGCCTTCACCTCGAGCGCGGCGTCGCCTCCGGCGGGCAACTGGATCACCTGCGGAATCTCAAGCCTGAATCCCGGCCGGGGTTTCGTGATCACCAGCCGGAACGGAACCTTCCGCGCCGACGACACCGGCGAGTGATCCCCGACGATCAGGACAAGGTCGCCCGATTCCTTGGGCAGATATGGCATCCTCGGGTCGGTGCCGCCGCCATGGTCGTCACCCTTGCCGACGACGACACCCTTGTCGTTCATCAGGCGCAGGTACAGGTCGGCGTGAAGGCCATCGGCGGCCAGGGCGACGGCGACGATTTCCTCGCCCTTGACGCAGCGCACTTGGTAGCTGGCCTCACGGCGGTCCGGCCCCAGGCAACCCGGCAGGTCGACCGTCCCGGTGATCAACCCGGGTTCGGCATGGGCCGCCTCCATCGGCGCGCCCTCGGGGACATGCCTGATCCGCGCCATGTAAACCAGCGACCTGTAGCCCTTGTAGTCGATGTCGCGGACCGACAATTCCAAGGGCTTTCCAGTCTCGGCGCGGAAGCGAAGCGACGCCTCCCGGCCGGCGGTGTCAGCGGCCTCGGCGAGCACGGCGCCCGCCGCGTCCCGCACCTCGATGACCGCGTTGAGGTCCGAACCAAGCCTGCGGGCGAGGATGTCCACCGAAACGGTTCCCGACCGGGCGGGAACGAACCGGTGGCGGTCCACCTCGCCGATGAGCCCCAAGCGCCCCGAGATGGTCACGGGCAGGGTTCCGGCATCCGTGACCACCCCGCGGGAGGTGTCTTCCAGCACCTGCCTCGCGGAGTCCACCCAGAAGGTTCCCACGCCCTTGGAACCGCAGGCGTTCACCACCCGCCAGCGGACCGGGCCCTCCGCCATGCCGGGGGGCAGGGAGATGCGCGCCTCCATCTCGCGGGGAAGCGGAGGGTCGTTGAGGAAGCTGCGGATTCCCTGCCAGTAAGGCGGTTCGGGAAGCAGCACGGGGCCCGGCGCGCCGAGCGCCTCGATCTTCACCCCCGGCGACTCCGACAGCAGGGAGATATCGGGCGTCCAATCGGATCCGGCAAGGCGCGCGCGGACCACGGTGCCCGGGTTACCGCCGGGAGGAAAACAGTAGCCGGCTTCGGGGGGCTTCTGGCCGAAGATGGCCGGCAACGCGAGAAGGGGAACGACGACGGTGGCGATGCTTGTCATGATGGCGACTTCACCCGGCCAGCAGTTTCTCGACCACCCGGCCGCCGCTGACAATCGACACCGGCCTTCCCAGCGGCGTCAGGTACACCTTGTCCGCGTCGACTCCCATCAGGTGGAAAATCGTCCGCAGCAGGTCGGAGATTCCCACCGGGTCGCTCGTGGGGTACGAGCAGGTCTTGTCCGTCGCCCCGACCACCCTGCCGGGGGGAATCCCGCCGCCGGCCAGCAGCACGCTCTGGGTCATCGACCAATGGTCGCGTCCCGCCTGCTTGTTGATGCGGGGTGTCCGGCCCATCTCCCCCATCATCACCACGAGGGTCTCGGAGAGCATTCCCCTATCGGCCAGGTCGGAGACCAGGGCGCTGAAGGCCATGTCGGCATGGGGCATCAGGTCTTTCTCAAGGCTCGGGAAGCAGGTGAAGTGGGTGTCCCAACTGCCATGGTCCACGCCCACGAACCGGCAGCCCGCCTCGACCAGCCTGCGGGCCAGCAGGGAGCATTGGCCCAGCGAGGTGCGACCGTAGGCGTCGCGCGTGGAGTCCTTTTCTCGTGACAGGTCGAAGGCCTGCCGCGCCGCGGGCGAGGAAACCAGTTCCCTCGCCTTTTCCTGGTAGGTGCCCAGGGTGGCGGGCAGCCCGGCCAGGGGGATGGCGGGCTGGATCTTTCCCAGCAGTTCCAACCGCCTCCGCCGGCGCGATTCGGGAAGGCTGCCATCCGGCTTGAGGTCCTTCACCTCGAAGTCGGGTTGGACGGGATCCGACTCGATCACGAACGGGGCGTGCTCCGCGCCATAAAACCCCGGCCCCCCAGCCGTCAGCGGATGCGGCATGTTCACATAGGGGGGAACACCGCCCCGGCCCCCCAGCTCCCGGGAGATCACCGAACCGATCGACGGATACACCTCGTTGACCGGAACGCGCGAGTTGGCGCCGTCGGCGAACGCGGCCCGCTGTCCGGTCCAGACATAGTGGGATCCGGTCGTGTGGCCGTTGTCGTTGTGGCTGTGGCTTCTCAGGATGGTGAACTTGTCGGCGATGCGGGCGCTGCGATGGCAATGCTCGCCCACCATCGTGCCCGGAACGCTCGTGGCGATCGGCTTGTAGGGGCCGCGGATCTCCGCGGGCGCCTCCGGCTTGAGGTCCCACATGTCGATCGTCGAGGGGCCGCCCTGCAGGTACAGGAAGATGCACGACTTGGCCTTGGGCTCGGCGCCCGTGGACGCCTCGGCGCGCATCCGCATCAGGCCGGGCAGGCTCAGCCACGGGATCAGGCCCGTGCCGCCCAGCCGCAGCATCCGGCGCCGGCTGGGGGCTACCATTCCGGGGCGGGCGATATCTCCGGGCTCCATGACAAGTCCTCCGGCGTCTCAGTGGTTGCAGATGAATTCGCGGGTATTGAGGATCGCCCAAAGCGCATCCTCGAGGCCCTCGCGGCGGGCCGTGGCGCCCTCGCCGACCAACCCCGCGACCGCCCGCCTTTCCTCCTCCGTGGGGAAACGCGACAGGCAGGCCAGGTAGATCTCGTCGGCAAGCTCATCGGGCGACAGGCCGGTTTTGGCCAACCGCGCCGCGGTGCCGCCCGCCGACCTGAGCTTGGCGTTGATCTCCGGCGCGTTCATCAGGTGGAGCGCCTGGCTGATGCTCGGGGCGTCGCCGCGCTCGCACGAGCAGACCGTGGCGCGCACGGGCCTGCCGAACACCTGCAGGAAATACGAGGGCATCCGGTTGTCCCACAGCCTGATCGCGCGCGTGCCAGCCGGCAGGCCGTTGAAATCCTCGGGCACGCCTGTCGCCTGGCAGACGGCGTCAAGCAGCACCTCGGCCGGCAGCAACCGGTGCGCCGCGCCCTCGAAGTTGGCGCCACCGGCGCCCGGCGCCGATTGGTACACCCTTGACATCATGACCAACTTGGCGAGGGCCTTGAGGTCGTGGCCCGATTCGCGGAACCGCCTCGCCAGCGCCTCCAGCAACTCGTCGTTGGCCGACGGGTTGGTGGTGCGCAGGTCGTCGACGGGGTCGACGAGGCCCCGCCCGAAGTAGCGGGCCCAGACCCGGTTCACCGCGGCCTTGGCGAAGAACGGGTTGGCGGGCGCCGTCATCCAGGCGGCGAACTCCTCCCGCCTGAGCAGCGGGTCGCCTTCCAGGGGCGGTCCGCCCGGGGGGCGCGCCTTGACGGGCTTTCCCGTGCGCGGATGGTTGATGTCCTTGGCCGCTTCCGACAACAGCGCCTCGGAACCGTCGGGCATCACCTTGCGCCCCAGGCCCGTGAAGCAGCCGGCGAGCGCCGCGTAGTCGTCCTGACCCCACTTCTCGGATGGGTGGTGGTGGCATTGGGCGCACTCGATCCTCACCCCGAGGAACAACTGGCTCACCGAGCGGGCCACCACCTCGGGCTTGTCGAGCACCCTCAGGAAACCGGCGGGCGAATCGCCGGCGACCGAACCACGCGCCGAGACAACCTCCCGCGCGAAACGGTCGTAAGGCATGTTCGCCGCGAAGGCCGAGCGGAGCCACCGCCACATCGCCACGGCGCCCTGCGCCTTGAGGGCGTCGCGGTCCACCCTGAGAAGGTCGGCCCAGAGCATCGCCTGGTAGTCGGCGTATTCGGGGCTCGCGAGGATCCTGTCGGCCAGTCTCGCGCGCTTGGCGGGATCCTTGTCGGCGAGGAAGGCGCGCGCCTCGCGGGCGCTCGGAAGGGTGCCCGCCGTGTCCAGCCAGGCTCGCCGCATGAACGCGGCGTCGTCGGCCTCGCCGGCGGGCCTGATTCCCAGTTCCTCGAGCCGGTTCCATGTGAGCGTGTCGATGAAATTCCTTTCCGGGGGGCGCGGAAAGCCCGATTCCTTCCCCGGAAGCGTGACGCGGCACACCGCCACGGCACCCATGTGCCGGGCCAGGATGGCGGCCTCGCCGGGCAGTGATCCGGCCATCATGAGCCCGCGGGAATCGGCACCGGCGATGTTCGGGGCGTTGCTTTCGAACTCCGCCTCCGATGTCACGCACCGCCGCGAACCATCCGGCATCACCGCCTCGACGCGCAGTTGCCTTTTCTCCCCGGGAACAACCCGAAGCCCCGGCGGATCAACCACCAGCCTTGCGGTTTCAAAAGGCTCGGCGGAGTCGGTGCGGGCGCCCTCGGCGATCCACCTCACCAGAAGACGGTACGGCCACGAGTCCTCGCGGATTTTCCTGCCGCCCCCATGGGCCACGGCCGCTGTGGCCTTGAGAAGCAGCAGGCTGGCGCGAGGGTCCCCATGGCTGATCCGGCGGCCGCGTCCCTCGGCGACGATGGCCCGGTGGTCCGCCGCGGGATCGAAACCGAACACCGACAGCTTGAAGCCGTTCTGCCCCTCAGCCTTGCCGTGGCAACCGCCGGAACTGCATCCCGCCTTGGAAAGCGCGGGAATCACCTGGCCGGCGAATGAAACCGGAACGGGCTTCACGACGCCGGAAACCCGCACGGGCACCCGCGCCTCCTCGCCGCCTTCCCCGACCACAATCGTGGCCGTTCCCTCGGAAACCGGGCTGGCCAGGCCCGTCGAGTCGATCCTGGCGATGGGCGCCGCGGTTCCCTCGATGCGGAACCGGGCCGCGCGCGTCACATCCGCGCCACGGCCATCCTTGCCCTTGCGCAGCACAACCACCTGCACGGTGGATTCAGGGCCATTAAGGTCGATGGCCGAGGGAAAAACAGCGATCTCAGCCCTGGCACCCGTGACGAGCAGGTGCGCCAAGGCCATGGCAAGCAGCAGCGGCATCCGGGAACGCTGGTTGGTCATGAGAAGGCCTGGTTGACGCGGGGCCGGAGTTCCCATTGGTATGGAGAAATAATTCTCATCCATTTCCCGGCCTGGCGCAAGTTCCCGTGGCGGGCCTACCACCGGAACTGGTACTGCACGAACGAAAGGCTGGAATTGGCGGAAGGTCCTGTCTGGCGGAGAAAATCGCCGCCGAACAGGGTGCAATACCCCGCCAGGATGTCGCTGCGGGGGCCAAGGTGGAAATTGAGCACCAAGTCCACCTCTTGGCCGACATCGTAACCCGCCGAACCGTTCGGAGAGACGCGCGAGACCTGCGCGGCGGCGTTGTAAAGCGCGTCGCGCGCCGAGAACAGCCAGAACCGATGATACTGGATCCAGCAAGTAAGCCACGGGGCGGGATACAGGTAAAGGTGCTGGTTGAAGTCGCGGATGTTCTGCCTGCCGACCTGGTCGGTCCATCCCAGGTAGTAATGGCTGAATGGAAACAGTTGCTGGAAGGTGCTGGCGGGCGACTCGCCCGGATTCCGGGTGCCGGTGGCCATGTCGTAATAGATCCAGTAACTGGGGGAAAGCGGCAGGTCGGCAAAGATACGCCCCGCGCCAACGGTGGTGGCGCCGGCCACCACCGTTGCCCTGCATGGCGCCCAGTTGCAGCATCACCTCCGCGTCCCACTGCCAGCCATCGCGCCTGCCGGCGTGGCGGGAACCGAGCGTCGCGATGCCGACGGGGGCCTGTGGTATTCCCTTCGTCGTGGTGGTACTGGCGTTGCCTGTGTAAAGGGCGTAAATGTCGGCCCAGAAATCCTTTTGGGGCCTGATCGACCACCACGCGCCCGCCAGGTTGACATTCTCGTTGGGTGAGGCGATTCCCGTGACCGAGAGAATCACCGGCTGAGCCCAGAACAGGTCGAAATCGTGGTCCTCCCCACGCCAATAACTCCGCACGCCGTCGAAGGTGCGCCTGGTGTTGGCCCAGTCGAGGGTGCCTATGAGCCTTTGGGAACCGAACAGCAGTTCCTGCCTGCCGGCGCGCAACGCCACCGCCCGGTTGTCGATCTCACCCAGTTTCATCTCCACGAAGGCGTTGAGGAAATCCGCGGGATCGCGGTCGGGAAGAACCGGCGGCAGGTCGTTGTGCGCGATGTCGGCGGAGATGAACTCGAGGTAGACGCGGAACCTGTCCTCATACCACAGGTCGCCGAACACCCGCAGGCGGTTCAGGTAGTAGTTGTTGTCGATGGTTGTCAGCCGGGCATTTCCCTCATTGGCGAAACGCCAGCGGTATTCGCCACCCGAGGCGAACAACCAATGGTCGCCGCGCGGCACGCGCTTGAGCCTGTCGAACCACGGAAAGGAGCGGTCTTCCCCGGGCGGGTCGACGATGTGGAAATTGGTCTCAAAGAACGGCAAAGGCTGGGGCGCCAGGTTCGAGAAGGGGTTCTTGGGCAGGCTTTCGCGTTCGATTCCCAAAAACCAGTCGCGCACCGAGTGATAACCGGAATGCCTGGGAGGCGTGACGAAGTTGCCGGGAGGCGGAAACACCTGCGGACGGGGCGCACGGTCCCACCATTCGGGCCGTGTCTCAAGAAGCGGGGGAATGGCGAGTTCTGGCAAGACCTCGGCTGAGGCTTCGTCCCCTAGCGCCAGAAATGCCAGGATAAGGCAGGAGCCGTTCATTGCATGCCATCGCCAAGCCCGGCATGTTTGGCCAAGGCCCCGGGGCATTCATCGGAAGGAACGAAAATTCCGCCGGGGCAAGGAATGCCGTGTTGACGGCTTATTCAGGAAGTAAGGAAGGAAGAACCGGCAAGGTTGGCCCAAAATTCCATCACAAATGGCTAATTCAATTAAGTGGACGCCAAACGCGCGGAGCCTGAACCGCGACCGGGCCGGAGGTCGCCGGGGCGGATCAACCCGCCCTTCGGTCCTTGTCGCCATACACCTTGAGCTTGTTGTACATCGTCTTGAGGCTGATATCGAGTTCGGCCGCCGCGGCGCTCTTGCTGCCGCCATTGCGGTCGAGGGCGCGGAGGATGTGGTCCATCTCGATCTGTTCGAGGGTTCTCGGCGTCGATTCCACCGGATGGGCCCGCAAGCTGAGCGAACCGGACGGATTCCTGACACCCTGCGGGAAATGCTCGGGCAGGATCTCCCCCCCCCCGGAGAGGATGTGGGCATATTCCATCGCGTTGGCCAATTCGCGGACATTGCCCGGCCATGAGTGGTTCAGCAACAGGTCGATGGTGCCGGCCGATAGCGGCTGGCACGGGACGCCGGCGGGGCGGCCGGCCGCGCGGTTGAGCAGGTGCCCGGCCAGGGGGACGATGTCCTCGCGCCGTTCACGGAGCGCCGGCATCCGCAACTCGAAGGTGTTGATCCGGAAATAAAAGTCCTCCCGGAAATCGTCGTCCTGCACCATTTGCCTGAGGTCGCGGTTCGTCGCGCACAGCACCCGCACATCGGCGCGAAACGGGCTGGTCTCGCCCACGCGCCGCACCTCGCCCGACTCGAGGAACCTGAGCAGCTTCACCTGGATCGACTTGTTGAGCTCGCCGAGCTCGTCGAGGAACAGGGTTCCGCCCCCGGCCACCTCGAACAATCCCTTGTGGTCGAGCAGGGCGTTGGTGAACGATCCCTTCTTGTGGCCGAACAACTCGCTTTCCACGAGGTTCTCGGAAAGCGCCCCGCAGTTCACCGGCACGAACGGCTTGGCGGCCCGCCGGCTCTGCATCCACAGCGTGCGCGCGGCCAGTTCCTTGCCGGTTCCCGTCTCGCCGTTGATGAGCACGGTGGTGTCGGTGGGCGCCACCGTGGCGATGAGTCTGTGCACGGCGCGCATCGCCGGTGACTCGCCGACAAGGATGTTCGGCCCCTCCACGGCCTGGAGCCGGGTCTGCAGCGCCAGGTTGGCATTCTTGAGATCGCGTTTTTCTGCGATTTTCCCAAGGATCGCCTCGATCTCCGCCATCTTCGCCGGCTTGGTGATGTAGTCGAAGGCCCCCAGGCGCACCGCCTCGATCGCCGTTTCCATGCTGGCGTGGCCGGTCATCACAACGGCCTCGGTGTCGGGAGCCACCCTCTTGAGGTGCTCGAGCAACTCGATTCCGGTCATGCCCGGCATGCGGAGGTCGAGGATCGCCGCGTCGAAGTGATCCTTCTCGAGCGCCTTGAGGGCCAGCCGGCCCTCGCCGAACACCGTGGCCTCGTGGCCAAGACGGGTCAGTTCGGCGCGCATGATTTCCTGCAGCGGCCGCTCGTCGTCGCAGAACAAAACCCGCAATCGGCTCATCTCTCTACCCCGCAATCCGCCATGGTCAGGCCGCCAGGCGCGGCATGCTCCTGCTGTCGGGAGCCGGCTTGGCCCCCTCCACCGCCCGCGAAGGCAACCTCACCGTGAAGATGCTGCCCTGCCCCGGACCGGCGCTCGTCGCCTCGATCTCACCGCCATGCTGCTGGATGATCCGGTGGGAGATCGTCAGCCCCAGGCCCGTGCCCGAACCGGTGCGGTTCTTCGTGAAGAACGGCTCGAAGATGTTCTCGAGCGTCGAACGGTCCATGCCCACCCCGGAGTCGGTGACCTCCACCAGCGCCTGGTCGCCATCCTGGGCGACGCGCACCTTCAGGGTCCCGCCCGCGTCCATGCTTTCCAGCCCGTTGACCACCAGGTTCAGCACCACCTGCTTGATCTCCTCGGGATTGGCCCACGCGCGCACCGGCGACGGAGCGTCGAGCACCATGCGCTTGTCGCGGCACACCGGCAGGTGCTGGGCCCCGTCGAGCACCGACTGGGCCAGCCGGCAGACATCGGCGCTCTCCCGCGTCTTCTCGCCACCCCGGCTGAACGCCAGCAGCTTTTCGGTGATGCCCTTGCAGCGGAACGACTCCTCCTGGATCAGGTTGAGGTACCGCTCGAACACCTCGCGCTGCTCGGGGGAATCGAGCCGGCCCGCCGATTGCCTCAGCCGGGCCTCGAGCGCCTCGGCGCAGAAGGCGATGCTCGCCAGCGGGTTGTTGATCTCGTGGGCCACTCCCGCGGCGAGGTAGCCCACGCTCGCCAGCCTCTCGCTGCGCACCAGTTGGCGGCTGCGGTCGGCCACCTGGCGGTTCAGGTCGCTGTAAAGCGACTGCAGGCGCTCCATCATGGCGTTGAACGCCTCGGCGAGGTCCTGCATCTCGTCGCCGCTCTCGATCGTGAGCCGGTGGTCGAGGTCGCCGCCGGCGATGCGCCGGACGCCCTCCTGCAGGTCGCGGATCGGGTTGAACACCCAGGCGTAAAAGGCGCGCAGGAGGCCCGCCAAGGCGACCAGGCCGACGCCGCACGCGGGCACCGCCAGCCAGAGGCTGAACTGGTAGTTGCGCCTTGAGGCGCTGATCTTGTGGTCGAGGTCCTCATGGATGCTGTCGCGGAGGTCGCGGCTGTCGCGTTCGAGTTTTTCGCAGGCGGCCTGCGCCGCGGCGAGCGGATCGGGAGCGCCCACCGCCGCCGCGCCGCCGATCCTCGGCGCCATCAGCGAGGCCAGGGCGGCGGAAAGCGAGGCGAGATCCTGCTCGATCACCGCGGCCAACTCGCGCTCGAGGAGGCCGTCGGCGGGGCGGCGCCGGACCGGTTCGGCAGGCTCGTCGATCTGGGCCCGATATTCCTCGACGGTTTCCCTGGCCCTGGCCAGCGGTTGCAGCAGGCGGCCCGGCGACTCGCCGAGCCTCAGCACCATGGAAGGGGAAACCAGCCGGGCGACGGCCGACTTCAGCGCCTCGGCCGACTTGAGTTCGGCGAGGCGGCCGCGAACGCTGGAAACCGTCTGGTAATACGACCACAGGCCCATCAGGGTGCCGGACAGGCCCAACCCCAAGAGCAGGGCGAACAACGCCACGCCCAAAAGCAGCTTTTGCCGGATCCGCCAGCCGAGCGCCACCTGCCAAACCCCTCTTAGCGCCAGACCCAACCATGGGTCCGGCCGCGAAAGGCTACCCGAGGGCGCGGATCGGAATGGATACCAGTTTCCCGTGCCCGGGCCGGGGCCCGGGGCGGGGGCGGAGGTCCCGCCCGGGGAGTCTTTTTCCGGGAAAACTTGGGCTTTTTTTGTCGCCGGAGATCGTTCTAGACTTGTCCCCGTCGCAGCTGGTTTGGTGGTCAGGGAAGACCCCACGGATGCGGCCGGCGGACCGGAATCCTTGGTCTGATTCGCCGCGAAAGGGCCTGACAGGGAGCACGGGAATGAGCCGCTTGAACCGCCTCCATCCCGCCCGGCCGGCCTCGCCAGGGATTCCTTCGAGCCCACACCCTGAGTTGCCTTCGTTCTTTCCCGGGTCCGCGGCCAGGATGGCCTCGGATTGACGGTTCGCCGGTGGCCGGTTTCGGCCGCCGGCGGGTTCCGGGAAGCGGGCGGGTTGCCGCGCGCCATCGTCAGTTTGTCGGATCCATGAACTCAGGAAGCCACGCATGAGCCGTTCACCCGTCCTGTTCCGAGTCGATGCCGACACCATCGCCGGCCATGAGTCGATGAGCCGCTGCCAGGTGTTCGCCGCCGCCCTGCAGCGCCGCCGGCGCCAGGCCTATTTCCTCTCGAGGGTGGAGCCCGCCTCCCAAATCCTGCCCCTCAAGAGAGGGGGAAATGAGTACATCGCCGCCGGCCAGCCGATCGGCACCCCCGCCGACCTCCAGGAAACGCTCCGCGAGGTCCGCAGGCTTTCCCCCGCCGCCGTCGTCGTCGATTCCCCGCTCGTCACCATGCAATACCTCGAGACCCTTCACCGCGCCGGCGTCCTCGTCGTCACCTTCGACCACCTCGCCCGCTTCCGCTTCCCCTCCGGCCTTGTCATCAACCCGCTTTTGGGTCCCGGCCGCGAGGATTACGACCACGCCGCCGGCACCCAGTTGCTGCTGGGCGAACGGTACGCCATGATCCGGCCCGAGGTGCGCCGGCAAAGGCCGCAGCGGGCCCAGGAACCGGCGGGAACCCTCCGCGTTCTCGTGGCGCTCGGAGAGCACGACCCCGCCCGCCAGTCGATGCCCATGGCCAAGTCGCTGCTGGCCGGACTCAAGGGTGTCCGCGTCGATGTCGCCGTCCGCGCGCATCATCCCGACTTCGAGGCCCTCAAGGCCATGGCCGAGCAATCCGACGGGCGGATGGAACTGGCCTCCGAACCGCAGGAGATCGTGCAGAAACTCACCCGCTGCCATGTCGCGGTGTCCGGCGGCAGCGGTTGGTCGATGGACTTGGCGTGCCTCGGCGTGCCCCAGGTGATCGTCGTGCAGCAGGAATGCTATTGGCCTAGCGCCCGCCGCCTCGAGGAGGAGGGCGCCGCCACCTGCATCGGTTCCGGTGAGAACCTGTCGCTTACCAACCTCAGGCAGGTGGTGCAGGACCTGCTCGACTGCCCGCTCGAACGGCAGGCGATGTCGCGTTGCGCCCGGCAGTTGATCGATGGCCGGGGCCCCGACAGGTTGATCCTGGCGTTGGAAGTCATGCTGCACCCCTACAAGCAGGAGCAGGAATTGGCCCGCGCGGCCTGAAGTTCGTGGCTTTGCACATTTCTTGCGCCCGTGGCCGTCATCGGCCGCGGGCACTTTTCTTGAAAAAGGAATTGGTCATCGTCGTCTAACACAACCGGGGCCGTTTCCAAGGCCTCGAGAGAACGAATTCATCAGTTTTTCACGCATTCTTCACATTAAAGAAAAACTTCATCCACTTTTCACGATACCTGCCTAGCGGCGTCACGCATCGCAATTAAGTTATTGTTGCGTCCTTGTGCATAACTTTGGAGACCTCTCATGAATCGAAACCATCGTCAGGGGTTCACCCTGATCGAATTGCTCGTCGTCATCGCCATCATCGCCGTGCTCATCGGCCTCTTGGTTCCCGCCGTTCAAAAGGTTCGCGAAGCCGCCAACCGCATGAGCTGCACCAACAACCTCAAGCAGATTGGCGTGGGTATCCACAGCTTCGAAAGCGCCGCCGGAACCATGCCTTCCGTGGGCCAGTGCGAATCGACCACGGGTACCGTGACCTACACTTGCATTGGGTGGTCTGTTCAAATTCTTCCCCAGATCGAACAGGAACAGGTTTTCAAGCAGTTTGACACCACCTTCAACCCGATCGGCAACGCCGCCTATCGCCAAGCATCGCTTCATCCCAAATCGATCGGTCGCGCCTACGATGATCCGGCCAACGGCGCCGCCGCGTTTAACGCTGCCAAGGCCCAAATCAAAACCTACATTTGCCCAGCGCCCCTATCGCCGGGCCTTCCCGCGACCCCGTCCATGGCCTTGGCGGCATCGACTACATGGCCGTCGCCTTGAGTGACATTCGTACCGGTGCCACTGCCACGGCGAATACGCCAACATTTGCCGGTTATGGAATTCGGGGTGCGATTGCCGATGCCGTCTTCGGCGCCATGACCTGCGATGGCCGCAAGATCAGCAACATTCAGGATGGTTCTTCCAACACGATTTTGGTGATCGAAGACGCCGGCCGCGCCCATCCTTCCGTTGGCTTATTCGGTGCCAACGCCAGCAACGGCCGCCTCTCCGCCCTCAACGCACCTTCCAATGCGATGACCTCCCCTGCCGCTAGCGCCCGCCGCGTGTTTGCTTGGGCCGACCCTGATGCCGCCACCAATGGTGTTTCAGGTCCCAACAACTCTACTGTCGCGGCAAACCGGCGAGCCAAAATTAACAACAGCAATTCACCTATCGGCGGTCCTGCTGATTGTCGTTGGACCACCAACAACTGCGGCCCCAACGATGAACCGTTCGGTTTCCACTCCGGCGGTTGCAACGCCGTGATGGCCGATGGTTCCGTCCGTTTCCTCAAGGACTCCATCGACCCCGCCACCCTCAAGTTCATCTGCGGTGCTGAAGACGGCATAATCACCAACCTCGATTGACCCACTGGTTGGTTTCCGATTCCCGTCTAAACTTCAAGGCGTCGCGCGATTGAGCGCGGCGCCTTTTTCTTTGGATTGGCCATCATGCTGATTGCCTCCTTGGCCATCTCCCTTGCCGGATTCTTGCAGGAACTCAGGCCCCTTCCCTACAACCACCCCGGCTTGGAGGTTGACTTGGGTGTGGGCCTGTGGGCCTGGCCGGTGCCGTGCGATGCCGATGGCGACGGCGATTACGACCTCATCGTCTCCTGCCCCGACAAACCTTCCAATGGCGTCTGGCTGTTTGAAAACACCACCGGTGACACCCGCGCCAACCCCATGCCCGTCTTTAGGCCCGCGCGAAAACTCGGGCCCACCGTCCACTATGTGATGCCCAGTTTCACGCCCGATGGGCTCCGCGTATTCTCACCGGGCTTCGAACACCCGGGGTTCACCGCGACGGGCCTTGCCAACAGGAAACCGATTGGCGTTCCGGCGCGCTTCTACCAACCCGTTGGCAAGCAGCCCAAGGGCCCCAAGGTAAGGCACAACCAGTGGCGACTGGCCGATTTCGACGGCGACGGCACACTCGACTTGGTTGTCGGCATCGAGGATTGGAGCGACTACGGTTGGGACGATGCCTGGAACCCCAAGGGCCAATGGACCAACGGCCCGCTCCACGGCTTCGTCTTCGTGTTCCGCAACGCCGGATCAACCGACAAGCCCGATTACGCCCCTCCCTTCAAGCTCAACGCCGGTGGCAAGCCGATCGACACCTTCGGCTGCCCCTCGCCCAACTTCGCCGACTTCGACGGCGACGGCGACCTCGACCTGCTCTGCGGGGAATTCCTCGATGGCTTCACCTACTTCGAGAACACCGGCACGCGCCAAAAGCCCGAATATGCTGCTGCAAAAATCCTCAAATCACCCGCCGGCGGGCGGCTGGCCATGGACCTGCAGATGATCGTGCCGGTGGCCTTCGACTGGGACCGCGACGGCGATATCGACCTCATCGTCGGCGACGAGGACGGCCGGGTGGCGTTCGTGGAGAACACGGGCAAGCTGGGCGTCGACCGGACTCCGCTGTTCCTGCCTCCCCGCTACTTCCGGCAGGCGGCCGACACGCTCAAGTGCGGCGCCCTCGCCACGCCTGTCGGTTTCGACTGGGACGGCGACGGCGACACCGACATTGTTTCGGGAAACACCGCGGGCGTGATTGAGTGGTTTGAGAACCTCTCGGGCCCCGGCGTGGCCAACCCGAAGTGGGCCGCACCCCGCAGGCTTGAGGCGGGCGGAAAGCCTTTTCGGGTGATGGCCGGCCCCAATGGCAGCATCCAGGGCCCCGCCGAGGCCAAGTGGGGCTACACCACGCTCAGCGTGGCCGACTGGGATCTTGACGGCCTTCCCGACATCGTCCTCAACTCGATCCACGGAAAGGTGAAGTGGCTCAGGAACACCGGCACGCGCACGCGGCCGGCCCTGGCCGGGGAGGAACCGGTTGTCGTTGAATGGCCGGGCGCCCCTCCCAAGCCGGCTTGGACATGGTGGAACCCCGAACCGGGCACGCTGGCCACCCAGTGGCGCACCACGCCGTTCGTGGCCGACCTCAACGGCGACGGCCTGCCCGATTTGGTGATGCTCGACCACGAGGGCTACCTCGCGTTCTTCGAGCGTCAACGCGTGTCGGGCAAGCTGGCCCTCAAGCCGCCCGTCAGATCGCTGGTCGATGCCTCGGGCAAGCCTCTCAGGCTCACCGATCGCGCCGCGGGCGGCAGCGGCCGGCGCAAGCTCTGCCTGGCCGACTGGGATGGCGACGGAATCGCCGACTTGCTGCTCAATGGAGCCAACGCGGATCTTTACAAGGGGCTGGGCCCCAAGGACGGACTGTGGCGCTTTGAAAGAAAGGGCCCGTTGGCCACCCGCAACATCGAGGGGCACGATGTCAGCCCCACGGTGGTGGATTTCCGGGGCGACGGGATTTTGGATTTCCTGGGTGGCGCCGAGGATGGCCGGTTTTATCATCTGGTGAATCCGGGGCGCTCCGGCGCACGCTAGCTGGAGCCAATCATGATTCTTCTTCTCGCAAGCCTGTGCGCCTTCCGCGCTGATCCCGCGGTTGTGCTTTCCGAGTTCATCTACGAGAAGGCGCCTTTCCCCAGTTGCCATGCCACCACGATTGCCGACACCCGCGACGGCCTCGTGGCCGCCTGGTTTGGCGGCACCGCGGAAGGCAAGCCTGATGTGGGCATCTGGGTGTCGAGGCGCCATGGCAACGCCTGGACGGCCCCGGTGGAGGTGGCCACGGGAGTTCAAACCGACGGCAAGCGCCTGCCCTGCTGGAACCCGGTGCTGTTCCAACCCAAGGACGGCCCGTTGATGCTCTTTTACAAGGTCGGCCCCTCCCCCAGCACCTGGTGGGGAATGCGCAAGGACAGCGCCGACGGCGGCAAGACTTGGGGCGAACCCGTCCGCCTGCCCGATGGACTCGTCGGCCCCGTCAAGAACAAGCCGGTGCAACGGCCCGACGGCGCCATCGTCAGCGGCAGCAGCTTGGAGGGTCTCAAGGGTGGTCCCTCCTGGCAGGCCCACATCGAACGCAGCACCGACGGCGGAAAAAACTGGACCAAGCTGGCCATCCCCGTGGCCAAGGATGGCCCCGCCTGCATACAGCCCAGCATCCTCGCCTTGGGTGGCAACCGGTTGCTGGCGCTCGGGCGCACCCGCTCGGGGGCGATCTTCACCACGGCCTCGGCCGACAATGGCCTTTCATGGTCCGCGATAACCCTTTCCCAGCTTCCCAACCCCAACTCCGGCACCGATGCTGTTACCCTGCGTGATGGCACCCATTTGCTCGTGTACAACCACACCCGACTGGGCCGAAGTCCGCTCAACCTCGCGGCCTCCAAGGATGGCGAGCAGTGGTCCGGCGCGCTGGTGTTGGAAAGTGAACCGGGCGAATACAGCTACCCGGCGATCATCCAGTCGGCCGACGGCCTGGTCCACATCACCTACACCTGGAAGCGGCAAAAGGTGCGCCATGTGGTGATCGACCCGGCGAAACTTGTCGCCCGCCCCATCCTCGACGGCCGATGGCCCAAGGGGAGTTGAGCAAGTCCCGCACCCATGGCCCGAATGCCTGTGATGGCCGACTTCAAAAATGGAAAACCGTTATTTCAGAAAGAGCCCCGAACGGAGATGCGAGGCACAGAAGCGGGCGAGTCGGCGCTAGAGCAGGCTTCAAGTGGGTGAGTTGAATTGTTGACGCCGACAGAACAAACACAAATGTGCGGTGAGTAAAACCAATAAAGCCCCGAACGCTGTCGAAGGCGGAATGAGCAGGTTTGGATCCGGAATCGACCCGCTCACTCCGGCGCTACGCGCCTGCGTTCGGGGCTCTTTTGTTTCTGTTATGGCTCATGGTGTTGTTCCTTGATCGACTCGCCCCTCACTAAGCGATGAACGGATCTCAATATGAAGGCCAGACAAAGGCTGACGATGCTTATAAGCCCCCAGCGGAGTGAGGGGCTCTCGCGGACATTCAACAACTTGGCTCCAGTTCAGAAGTCACTCGCGCCGTTCGACGCTTCATGGACATGAAAGGGCTAACACAATGATGGCGGGTGCCGGGGTCTTGAGCAGCTCAATCATTTGAAGTTGGCTCTAGAGCCCCCCCAGCCACCGCGCCCTCGGCTCACTTCGCGACTCATGACATTTCTGATGATGGATTGCGATTGGGGGTTGGCCAGCAGGCCAAAATATTAGAACAATATGATGAAACGATGCGGAGAGGTGGGAAAAGTGCCCCAGATAGGACTCGAACCTATAACCCGCTGATTAAGAGTCAGCTGCTCTGCCAATTGAGCTACTAGGGCTTGAATCAACAATCATGATCGTACCACCGATCCCCGGATTGGCAAGGCAATCCGGAAGGGTGAATACGGCCCGGTGGTGGGGTTAATCGGCCCCGCCACTGGTGCGGCCCATGGCCACATCAAATTCACTCAAAAGCGGCACCAGCATCGCCGCGATGGCGAATCCGAAGGCCCCGGCAACCACCAGGAAAGGAATGAGCGGGTCGCCCGTCTCACCCGTGCCCGGCTTGCCCACCACCACCGTCGCGGCGGTGTAAAAAACGGCCAAGGGGCACAGCCACGATGCCAGCGTCAGCGCCCCTGAAGGCCTTTCCCCGTTGAGAACCCACCACATTCCGCCGATGCCGGCACCCAAAAAGGCGAGAAAACTGGCCCATTGGTACTCGAAACGGCCGTTCACCAGAATCAGCGCGATCGTCACCAGCGTGCCAACCGTGAGGAAAAACACGCTTCCCAGGGCCGTGAGGATGGCCGCGCGCGAAGTCGGGCTACGCAAGGCGATGTGAATTCCCAGCACCATGCAGAAGGCGAACACCACCAGGAGGCCGCCCAAAAGGCACAACAGGGCCATGGCGTTCATCGACTGGCCCAGTTCGGGATAGCGCGCCGGGGGCGTGGCCAGGAAACCATACAGGGCATACACGCCGCCCAGCAGCAGCGGCGGGGCGATGTAAAGAAGCGTGTTACGCAGGATGCCCAGCAGCTTGCCGAAGATGAATTCCCCCGCGGTGAGGTCGGTGACCAGCAGCAGGTCGAGGGCGCCCAGGTCTTTTTCCGTGGTGATGGCCGTCACGGACTGCGCGGCGACCAGGAGCAGGCTGAGCACCAGCACGGGAACCAGGCCGTAAGCCGCGGCGAAGGGGAATCGCTGCCCGGCGAGCACCGGAACCAGCGTGCCGTAGAGGATGAGGCCCAGCACGATGAGATACCCGGCCTGGATCATGAACGGCCTGCGGCCGTAGGCCCGGGTGCTTGTCTCGCGCCACAGGATCGGGTTGCCTTCCACGGGCCGCACCTTGCCGGGCGCGGCGTGGGCCTTCATGCGGTCGACTTCCTCGGCGGGCGCGTCGTCGGGGGCCTCACGCTGCATGACAGGTTTGCCGCTGGGGTTCCAGACGCGCAGCATCACCATGCCGGCGCCCAGGAGGCCCGCGCCCAACCCCGCCATCCATGCCAAATGGCCCAGCAGCCAGCCGCCGCGCCCGAGGATGAGCGTGGCGGGATCAAGGGCCACGGCCAAGGCGAGGAACGGATCGAGGATGGTGGAGACCGCCTCGCCCGTGGAACCGGGGATGAAGCCGGCGATGCGGGCCAAAAGCAGGTACAGCACCAGGCCCAGCGCGGTGAGGGCCAACGCCGGGAAGGTCCGCTCCCGCCACAGCGCCATCAGGCCGCCCAGGGCGCCGCTGGCCAGCATCGCGGTCCAGGTGAGCGCCGTCACGGCGAACACCTGCCAGGCTCCCACGCCTCCCGTGAGAACCAAAAGGGCCATGAGCGGCAGGCTGGCCAGGGGCAGGCTCAGCAGAGGCAGCATGCTGCCGATGATCTTGCCAAGCACGATCTCCCGGTCGGCCAGGTCGGTGATCAGGAGCAGGATGAAGGTGCGCCTGTCCTTCTCCAGGGCCACGGCGCTGGCGGCGGCCAGGGCGGCGTAAAACACCAGCAGCACCACCTGCACCACCGAAAACACCTGGAAGATCAGCGGGCCGAGCCTCGAGAGGTCGAGGTACTGCCCCGGCCGGCTCCATTCCGCCGTGCCCAGCCAGGTGGTCAGGGCGATCACCCAAAACAGGCCGATCCACGCCGAGCGCTGTGCCTGGAGGCGGCCGTTGCGCGGCAGGATGAGCCATTCGCGGGTGAAGATCGGGCCCAGCACGGTTGGTGTCGCTCCGCCTTGGCGATTCCCTAGGCGCCGTTGGGCCGGCGCCTCTTGTAATCGTTGATGAGGCCGTTGGTGGAACTGTCGTGGCTGGCCACCGGTGCCGGCCCGTCGAGTTCGGGCAGGATCGCCTTGGCCAGTTGCTTGCCGAGTTCCACACCCCATTGGTCGTACGAGTTGATGTTCCAGATCACCCCCTGGGTGAAGATCTTGTGCTCGTACATGGCCACCAGCATGCCAAGCGAGCGGGGCGTGATTTTCTGGACGAGGATGGAGTTGGTGGGCTTGTTCCCCGCGAAGGTTTTCTGCGGCACCAGCCTGTCGAGTTCCGCGGCGGACATTTTCGACCCGGCCAGTTCGTGCCGAACCTCCGCGGGCGTCTTGCCCTTGAGCAGCGCCTCGGTCTGCGCGAAGTAGTTGGAAAGCAGGATCCGGTGGTGCTGGCCCAGGGCGTTGTGCGTTTCCACCGGGGCGATGAAGTCGCAGGGGATGATTTTCGTCCCCTGGTGGATGAGCTGGTAGAAGGCGTGCTGGCCGTTGGTGCCGGGTTCGCCCCAGAGCACCGGGCCTGTCGACCACAGGCAAGGCTCGCCGTCGCGGGTGACGCTCTTGCCGTTGCTTTCCATGTCGCCCTGCTGGAAGTAGGCGGCGAAGCGGTGCATGTACTGGTCGTAGGGCAGGATGGCGTGGGTCTGGGCGCCGAGGAAGTTGTTGTACCAGACACCCAAGACGCCCAGCGTGGCCGGAAGGTTGGATTCGAGAGGGGTCTCGAGGAAGTGGCGGTCCATCGCGTGGCCGCCCTCGAGGAGTTCCTCGAAGCGGTCGAATCCGATGTACAGGGCGATCGACAGGCCGATGGCGCTCCAGAACGAGTATCGGCCCCCGACCCAGTCCCAGAAGCCGAACATGTTCGCCGTGTCGATGCCGAACTTGGCGACCTCCGCCGAGTTGGTGGAAAGCGCGGCGAAATGCCTGGCCACATGGGCCTTGTCCTTCGCGGCGGCGAGGAACCATTCCCGCGCGCTCTCGGCGTTGGTCATCGTCTCCTGGGTGGTGAAGGTCTTGGAGGCGACGAGGAACAGCACGGTCTCGGGATTCACCTTCCTGAGGGTCTCCGCGAGGTGCGTGCCGTCGATGTTCGACACGAAATGCACCCGTATCCGATCGTGGCCATAGGGCTTGAGCGCCTCGGTCACCATGACGGGGCCGAGGTCGGACCCGCCGATGCCGATGTTCACGACATCGGTGATCTCCTTGCCGGTATAACCCTTCCACGCGCCGGAACGCACCTCGTGGCAGAACCGCTTCATGTGGGCGAGCACGGCGTTCACCTCGGGCATGACATCGGCGCCATCGACGACGATGGGCGTGTTGGCCCGGTTGCGAAGCGCCACATGCAGCACGGCGCGGTTCTCGGTGGTGTTGATCTTTTCCCCGGCGAACATTCGGCGGGCCATTTCTGGCACGCCGGCCTCGCGGGCCAGGTCGCGCAGCAGGCCGATCGTTTTCCCGGTGACGATGTTCTTGGAGAAATCCAGGAGAATCTCGTCGAACCTGAGGTGGAACTTGTCGAAGCGGGCGGCGTCGGCGGCGAACAGGTCGCGCATGTGGGCGGAGCCGAGCTCGGCGCGGTGCGCCTCAAGGGCCTTCCAAGCGGCAAGGTGGGTCGGGACGGGCATGTCGAATCTCCTGGTGGTCGGTGCCTCTTGTCTTGTTCTAGTGATACCGCCCCGCGGCAGTAGCCGGCATTCCCCAAACGAAAAGGCCGGGGACAAGCCCCGGCCCGAAAGGCCAACGGATCGGCAGGCTGGGCTAGGCCCCGGAGGCCCTACCATCGGGCTTGGCGCTGTCCTCGGCGAAGCGGATGCTGCCGCAGGGAACGGCGGTGGCGGCGCCGGGGCCGCCCGACTGTCCGCACTGTTCCAGCTTCAGGTCCGCCACCTCGATTCCGCCCCGGTGGTAGGTTCGCATGCGCGCCTGGAACACCGTTCCCTTGGTGAGGATGTGGCGGAAGCCGTCACCCTTCACCGCGAACGGTCGGCGCACCTCCAACCGGTAGGCGCGGTCGATATTGCTGGCCATGAAACACCTTCCTTTCCGTTTGGGACCAGGCCCATGACTCGCCCCACGGGGGGCGGACACTTTCCTTGGTTGCGCGGGAGTCATCCTTTCCGATGTTTTCCCGACAACCAGGGAGAGTTTGGAGACGGCCGCCGATCCGGGTTGCATCGCGGAGATCACCGCGGTGATCCGCCACGGGCCGGGATCGTCGAGCCGCAAAGGCTTGGGTTCGCCGGTATCGCCCACGGGGACGGAACCGGCGGGGCATTCGATCGAATCGCGGGCGGAGATCCACACCACCCCGATCGATTCCATGCGAAATCCGTCTGAAAGACGCATCAATTCAATTGTAAGCCCGAGACCACGGGCTGATGGTGAGAGATTGGCAAGCCGCAGAAATATCTCGGGGCCATCCTTGGCCTTGCGGGTAACCCAGCAAGGGGAAAGATCCGGCACGGAGGAAGCAACGACTCGGGGGAAAGGCCACGCCAAGGCCAGGAGAATGACTGTCAGTCGGGCGCGTCGTTGCAAGGTCGGGCACCTCCGATCCTGCGGACAACATAGAGCCAGGGCGGCGATCGTCGACCCTTTTCCGGCTGATGAACCTCCAGGACCCATTTTTCGGGGTCCAACAGCCGCAGTTCGCGCTCCACCCCTTCCTTTTCCTCGGCCCCGCCGGGGTGTCCCGTGTAGGCAATCACGGTGAGCACGCCGCCAGGCCTGAGCAGGCCCGGCGCAACCATCAAGGCCCGCCGGGTTTCCCACCATGCGGTTGTGATGCCATGGTCACCCCCGGGAAGATAGCCCAAGTTGAAAGTGACCGCTCCCACGCGGCCCTTCCAATCGGCCGGAACCAGCTGGTCGAGGTCGCCATGGCTGGCGCGGATGGCCACCACGCGATCGGCAAGATTTTCCGCGGCCAGCGCGGCGGCGGTGGCCTTCACGGCGATTTCCTGCACATCGATCGCCAAAACCTTTCCGAGGGGCCCCACGGCGCGGGCCAGCATCACCGTGTCGCGGCCCATGCCGCAGGTGGCGTCGATGGCACGGTCGCCCGGAAGAAGCGCCGCTTGCATCAGGGACCGTGCCTGTCCGGTCAGCGGCGGCGAGGGCGAATTCATGGCCTTTCCCCCGCCATGCGCCGGCGGACATCAATTTCCCTGGGGATCTCCGCGCCAAGCAGCAGGTGATCCGCCAGCATCCCGGCCATGGCCGGCGCCAAAAGTGAACCCTTCGAGCCCAGCCCGTTGAACATCGCCAGCCCGGCAAGCGCCGGATGGCTGCCGATCACCGGCAGGAAGCCATGAATGTTCGGCCGCACGCCCGCCCTCTGCCCCGTCACCCGGAAAGGGAGGCGCAGGAACCGCTCCAGGCGGCCGACAATTTCCTCCCTGCCCCGGGGCGTGGGGATCGAGGATGTGTCGTGCCAGGTGTAGGTGGAACCGGCGCGATAAAGGCCTTTTTCCTCCGGAACCAGCCAAACGCCGCGGTGAAGTGTGCCGGCGGAAGCGAGGCCGTCCGCCTCGATGTCGAGTATTTCACCCTTGGAAGGGTTGAAAATCAGGCCGCCGAACCAGGGGTTTCCCGCCGCCTCGAATCCCTGGCAGAAGACGACAAGGGGCGCGACCACGCCGGGGGGATCGACCCTCCAGGCGCCGGGGCCGCCGGTGAGCCCCTCGGGCAACGCCACCCGGCCATCGAAGTAGCGGCACAATCCCCGCTCCCGCAAGATTCGCCGCGAGGCCTCGAGGTAGCCCGGCACATCCAACCGGGCGGCCCCGGGCATCACCATGCCTCCCAGCGGAGCGTCGATGCCCGGGGGCAGGTCTTCGGGTGAAAGGTCGCGCCACAGGTGTCTTGGCAAGGTGTTCCGCTTGTTGGCCCAGAAACCGGCCTCCCTGTCGTTCTCGATCAGCCGGGTCATCGGCAAGTCGCGCACCAGGGCGGTTCCGGATTCGTTTTCCAAGGCGGCATAGTGGGCCCGCGAAACCGGCCAAAACTCCTCGTACCCCCACGACACCACGAAGCGTTGCCCGGCTATCGGGGTGACCAGGCCGGCGGCGACGCGCGAACTCGTGGCCGCCGCGGCCGGGTCGACCAGCACGGAACGCTTGCCGTGGCGCGACAGGGCCCACGCCAGCGCCGTGCCGGCGAGTCCTCCACCAATGATCACGGCATCCGCCAACATGGCTGGCTTCCCGGGCCATGAGGCCCCGTTGGCGGACAACCCCGCCGTGTCCTAGCTTAGCTTGATCCAAGATCCCACCCGTGCCGGAGGCTTCCCATGTCCGCTCGCGCCTTGTGCTCGCTCATGTTGTTCGTCGGGATTGGCGGTGTCGCCGCCGCGGCAGGCAAGTTGGAGGCGCTGGTGGAGAACAGCCCCGAACTGGCCATGCCGTTCGGCATCGACTTCATGGCCGACGGCACCCTCGTGGTGGCCGACTTTTCCCGCAGCAACATCGTTCTGGTGACTCCCGCGGGCAAGGCCCGCGTGCTTGCCGGAGGCGGCAAGAAGGGAAGCAAGGACGGCAAGGGAACCGAGGCCCTGTTCAACGGCCCCCACAACGCCGTGGTACGCCCCGACGGGAAAATCATCGTTGGCGACAGCTTCAACCACCTCATCAAGGTCGTGGATCCCGCCGACGGCACCACGACCACCATCTCGGGCGGCGAGAAGGGCTTCGCCGGCGACGGGATGGCGGCATCGCAAGCGCGTTACAACGACACCTACCATGTCGCCTTCAAGGGCGCCGGCCTCCTTGTCGCCGACCTTGGCAACAGGCGCGTCCGACTCATGGGCGACATGGTTTCCACGGTGGCCGGCAACGGCACCCGGGGCGCCCCCAAGGACGGTTCCAAGGCCACCGAGGCGCCACTGGTCGACCCTCGCGCCTGCGCCGCGGATTCCCAGGGCAACTTGTACATCCTTGAGAGGGGAGGCAACGCGCTGCGCGTGGTGGATTCGAAGGGGATCATCCGCACTGTCGTCGGCACCGGCAAGGCCGGCCCGGTCACCGAGGGGCCCGGCGCCTCGTGCACGCTCAACAGCCCCAAGTTCCTCTGGGTGGAAAAGAACGGCAATGTCCTCATCGCCGATTCATCCAACCACGCCATCAGGCGCTACCACCCCGCCACGGGCATGGTCACCACGGTGGCGGGCACCGGCAAGGCCGGCAAGGGCCCGGCGGGAGGAGACCCACTCGCCACCGCGCTCAAGCATCCCCATGGAGTCGCCGTCGACGACAAGGGAACGCTCTACATCTCCGACAGCGAGAACGGGCGCATCCTCAAGCTGGTTCCCTGACGGGCCAATATCCGTCAGTCGAACACCACCGTCTTGCGGTCGTACACGAGGATCCGGTGCGACAGGTGCCAGCGGAGCGCCCGGGAAAGCACGATCTTCTCGAGGTCGCGGCCCTTCTCAAGCAGGTCGCCGATCGCGTCGCGGTGCGAGATGCGCACGACATCCTGGTCGATGATCGGCCCCTCGTCGAGGTCGTCGGTGACATAGTGGCTGGTGGCGCCGATGAGCTTCACGCCCCGTTCGAAGGCGCGGTGATAGGGCTTGGCGCCGATGAACGCCGGCAGGAACGAGTGGTGCACATTGATGATGCGCCGCGGGTACCGCGCCACGAAGTCGGGCGACAGGACCTGCATGTAGCGGGCCAGCACGACCAGGTCGATCTTGTGCTCCTCGAGCAGGGCCATCTGGCGGCGCTCGGCGGCGGGCTTGCCCCCCTGCTCCACCTTCACCATGTGAAACGGAATGCCGTAAAAGTCGGTCCAGCGTTTCGCCTGCTCGTGGTTGCCGATCACCAGCGGAATCTCGCAGGCCAGTTCAGCCGACTGATGCCGGTACAGCAGGTCGACCAGGCAATGCAGGTGCTGGGAGACGAACAGGGCCACCCTCAGGGGCCTGTCCGACCTCTCCAGCCGCCAGCGCATGGAAAACCGGTCGGCGACGGGGGCGAACCTGCGCGGAAACTCGTCGAGGTCCATGCCGAATCCCTCGAGGTCCCATTCCACCCGCATGAGGAACAGGTCGCGTTCGGCATCCTGGTGCTGGTCGGCGTGGAGGATGTTGGCCTGGTGGCGGTAGAGGAACTCGGCGACCGCGGCGACGATTCCCTTCTGGTCGGGACAGTCGATCAGAAGAATGGCGGTTTTTTTCATGGTCAGTCGGCCCCGGTTGCATTAGATTTCCAATCCTGCAGTTTAGCTGACGCCGCGGCAGCGGGCAGGCCCGTCCCGGCAAGGCTTCACACCAGCATCAGGAGTTTCCCAGCATGACACGCGCGATCCGTTCGATCGTCGCCATGGCGGCGTGCGCCGCCTGCCTCCGCGCCCAGGACACCCCGGCGGCCAAGCCCGCCGAGGCACCCAAGCCACCCGAAGGGTTCACGGCCATCTTCAATGGCAAGGACCTCACCGGCTGGCACGGTTGGGCCATCCATTCCAAGGGCGGCACCCCTGCCGACATGGCCAAGCTTTCCGCCGATGAACGCAAGGCGAAGGTGGAGGAATGGACCGAGGACGCCAAGAAGCACTGGCGCGTGGAAACCGGCTTGCTCATCAACGACGGCGAGGGCGCCTACCTCACCACCGACAAGGACTACTCCGACTACGAACTGCTCATCGACTGGAAGATCGGGCCGAAGATCGACCGCGGCATCTACCTCAAGCACAGCCCCCAGGTCCAGGTGTGGGACCCCACCGAACCCGATCCCTCCGGCCTCGGCAAGGCCCTTGGTTCGGGCGGGCTGTGGAACAACGGCAAGGGCAATCCCGGCAGGGACCCGCTCGTGAAGGCGGACAATCCACCCGGAGAGTGGAACACCTTCCGCATCCTGCAGGTCGGCGACCGCACCACCATCCATCTCAACGGCAAGCTCGTGGTGAAGAACGCCCGCCTGGAGAACTACTGGGACCGCAAGTCGCCCCTCCCGCGCGCCGGGAAGGTGCTGCTGCAAACCCACAGCCCCAAGGGCGACGCCCACTGGCGCAACATCTTCGTCCGCGAACTCAAGCCCGCCGAGGCGCTCAAGGCCCTGGCCGCCGCCTACGACGACGAGTCGTCGTTCACCCAGCTGTTCAACGGCACCGACCTCAAGGACTGGAAGGGCGCGGTCGACAATTACGAGGTCGCCGACGGGGCGATCCGCTGCAAGCCCGGCAAGGGTGGCGTGCTCCACACTCCCAAGGACTACACCGACTTCGTGGTGCGCCTCGAGTACAAGGTCCCGCCCGGCGGCAACAACGGCCTGGCCATCCGCTACCCGGGAACCGGCGACACCGCCTACACCGGCATGTGCGAACTCCAGATCCTCGATGACACCGCCGAAAAGTACTCCAAGCTCGACCCCAGGCAGTACAACCTCTCGGCCTACGGGATGACCGCCGTCAAGCGCGGCTACATGCAACCCGTCGGCGAGTGGAACATGGCCGAGGTCACCGTGAAGGGATCCACCATCGTCGCCGAACTCAACGGCTCAAAGGTTCTCGAAACCGACCTGTCGAAGGTCACCGAATTCATGGGCAACAAGCCACACCCCGGCAAGGACAACGCCAAGGGATCGTTCGGGTTCGCCGGCCACGGCGACGCCGTCTCGTTCCGCAACATCCGCATCAAGGAGATCGCCGCCAAGTAATCGGGCGGATTTCGCTTCCGGCAACACTCCGGCCCGTGATAGCCTGTCATGGGCTGGTCCGTTTTTCCGCGACCAAGCAAGAAGGGCTCATCATGAACATCCTCCGATTCACGATCCCGCTGGCCGCCTGCGTTGCGCTGGCTTTGGGCATCCGGGCCCAGGACGCCGAGGCGAAAAAGGACGCGCCGGCGAAGCCGAAGTCCAGCCTCGCCGTCGGCGACTCCGCGCCGCCCCTCACCCTGGCCAAGACGGTCAAGGGCAAGGAACCCAAGGCCGAGGACAGGGCCAAGACCTATGTCGTGGAGTTCTGGGCCACCTGGTGCCCGCCATGCCGCACGAGCATTCCCCACCTGACCGAACTGCAGAAAAAGCATCCCAAGATCCCGTTCATCGGCGTGACCGACGAGGAGGAAAAGGATGTCGAGCCGTTCGTCAAGGACATGGGCGCCAAGATGGACTACACCGTCGTCATCGACAAGGACCGCGCCACGAACGCCGCCTGGATGCAGGCCGCCGGCGAGGAGGGCATTCCTGCGGCGTTCGTCGTGGTCGAGGGCAAGGTGGCGTTCATCGGCCATCCGATGAACCCCGAATTCGAACAGACCCTCACCCAGGTTTCCGCCGGCAAGTTCGACCTCGCCGCGGCCGTGAAGAAGGGCGCCGTGAAGGCGCGCCTCAAGCAGGCCCAAGTCGAGGCCATCTCCCTGATCCGCTCGGGCAAGGCCGATGAGGCGGTCAAGGCTCTCGACAAGGCGTTCGAGATCGACCCCGACGCCGAGAAAACCCTTGGAGCCCTCAAGTTCCAAATCCTCGTGTTCACCAAGAAGGAACCCGAGGCGCTCGCCTATGCCGGCAAGATGACGACCGGTTTCATGAAGGATGAACCCGAACAACTCAACCGCTTCGCCTGGAATTTCATCGACCCGGCCCGCGTGAAGAACCCCACGCCGTTCCACGCCAAGGTGGCGGTCATCCTCGCCGAAGCCGCCGACAAGGCCGCCTCGGGCAAGGACGCCAACATTCTCGACACCCTGGCCCTGGCCCGCTTCCACTCGGGCGACAAGGCGGGGGCGGTGAAAACCCAGGAACAGGCCATCAAGTTGGCCGGGGACGGCCCGAAAACCGCCGAGATGCGCAAGCGCCTCGAGGAGTTCCGCAAGGCCGGAAATGAATAGAACTGGGAACTTGCCGACCGATCGGTGATCCCAGGGCCCCGGCGCAAGCCGGGGCCCTCTTGATGCCGGCTTGATTGGCGCTCGCGGCAGCCGGTACCATCATTTCCTTGGGGGATGCCAAGGATGGCGGCGAACACCATGGAAGGCGCGGGGGCCACCCGGGCGCGCGGCCTGCGCGCCTTGCCCCGCATGCTGGCGCGCGCCCCCCGGTTTTTGCTCAAGCTGGCCCGCATGACCCGCTTGGTGCTTCAGGCTTGGGTCACCGCCCGGTTCTACCCGCCGCTCGATATCCACGACGCCGACGACTGCGCCCGCGAGATGCTCGCCCTGGGCCTGGCATGGCCGCCCGTGGCCGCCAACGACGATGAGTCTCTCCTGCGGGGCGTGATCCATGCGGCGCAAGGTTGGCCGGCGGAACAGCGCCCCATAACATCTGGCCCCGAGGGCCCCTTCGGCCGGTGGCTGCTTGGGTCGGAGGGAACACCCGTTCCCCCGGCCAGCCGTGCCAGGGTGCGCGACCTGTGGCTGGGCCGCCCCTCGCTGGCCGCCCGGCGCCTGTGGCACCACCTCGACCACCTGCGCTCGATGCTTCCCGAGGGCATCCTTCCACCGTGGAGGCGCTCCCTGTTCCGGTGGATGGCCAGCACCGCCCACCTGGTGCATGGAACGCCCGTATCGAGCGCTCTCTGGTTCATGGCCGAATTGGGGGAGGATCCCTCGGCCGGCGCCGACGAGATGTGGCTCGACAGCCCGGCCTGGCAGCGGGCCCATCCCCGAGGTCTCGATTCGGGCCGCGCCTTGTTCCTGGCCTGGGCCAGCGGAAGGTCTCGCCGCATGGTTCCGGCCGAAACGGCCCCGGTGGTGGGCCCGGTCGAAACGGCGGCCCCCGGCGGCGTGAACCTCTACGGCCACTTTTGCTATCCAAGCGGCCTTTCGGAAGCCGCCTGGCAAATGCGCCGGGCGCTGGAAGCCGCCGGCGTGCCGGTCGCCCCCCGCGACATGCCCGCCACCGTGCATCACGACAAGCTCGACCGCGAGGGAATGCGCGGCCCGGAAATCCACCCCGTTTCAATTCACCTGCTGCCGCCCGAGCATGCGCTGGCCGACATTCACGCCCGTTCGATGAGCCATTCGAGGCACCACGCCTCCCGCGTGGCCGTGTGGTACTGGGAACTCGAGCGCGCCCCGGCCCTGTGGGCCAAACGGGCCAAGGCCTACCAGGAAATCTGGGCGCCCACCCGCTTCATTCGCGACTCGTTCGCCTCCTCGTTCGAGGTACCGGTGAGGACCATGACCCCGGGTCTGGCGATGGCTCCGTTCGAACCGCGCTCCCGGTCGTATTTCGGATTGCCCGAGACGCCTTTCCTGGTGCTGTTCAGCTTCGACATGTGCAGCGTCTTTGAGCGCAAGAATCCACTCGGGCTCATTCGCGCCTTCCGCAAGGCGTTCCGCCACGGCGAGGACGCGGTGCTGGCGATCAAGGTCACCCGGGGCGACCATGACCCCGGCGCCATGGCGCTTTTGCGACACGAGGAGGCGGCAGGCAAGGTGATCATCATCGACCGGTTGATGACGCGCGCCGACACCAACGCCCTGACGGCCTGCTGCGACGCCTACGCCAGCCTCCACAGGGCCGAAGGCTTCGGGCTGACAATGGCCGAGGCGATGCTCCTGGGGAAGCCCGTGGTGGCGACCGATTACTCGGGCAACCGCGACTTCATGACCAAGCGCACCTCGTACCTGGTGGGTTATCGCAAGGTTCCGATCGCCCGCGACCTGCCCCAGTACCCCGCCGGCATCCCGTGGGCCGAACCCGATGAGGACGAGGCGGCCGACCACCTGAGGCGCATGTTTGATAGGCCCGCCGAGGCGCGGAGCGTGGCCCTGAGGGGGCGGGCGCTGGCCCGCCGCGTGCTCGATCCGGTGGCCGCCTCCCACAGGCTCAGGCAGAGGCTGGCGGAACTGGCGGGCTCGCCGCTTCAGTCCCGGGCCGCCTGATCACTTCCCTTCCGTGAGCCAGCGGACGCACCAGGCGATGGAATCGGCCTTCTGCCCGTCGGTCACCTTGTGGGGAACGCCAAGGGCCACATCCACCTTCAACTTTTCAGAGGCCCCCTTGGCGGCGTAGGCCTTTTCCGCGGCGGCGAACGCCAGCCTGGCGCCAACGATGGGACAATTGGGATCCTTCTCGCCGTTGCCGATGTAGAGAGGCCTTGGCGCGAACAAGGGCATCATCGCCGGACCGTCGAACCGGTCGGTGATGCCGGGAAGGACCTTGTTCCAGAGTTCCCGGGCCACGCGGGCGTTCACCACCGGTTCGCCCAAATCCTTGGCGGCCTCCTCATGCGCCTTGCGTACCGTGTTGGCCCGGGCATGCCAGCCGTCGTTCTCAAGCCCGTAGCGCATCGACTGGACGCCGATGAGGGGCGCGGCGACCTTGACCCGTTCGTCCACCGAGGCGGACAGCCAGGTCTGGATGCCGCCCATGGAGGTGCCCAGCATGCCGATGCGCGTGGCGTCGATGTCGTCCCGTTTTTCCAGCACATCAATCAATCGCCAGAGGTCGTAGGCGGTGTCGTAAAACCAGGGATGCTCGGGGTTGGGGCCCTTGTCGCGCCAGGCGCGGGCGATCGCCTCGGTGTACCCCTCGGCCTTGTTCCTGGCGCCGTCGCGTTCCCCGTGGTAGCGGGCATCAATCGCCAGGCCGGCCACGCCCTTCTTGGCGAATTCGGTCAGCCACGACATCATCCCTTCCTTGTTGCCCCCCGTGCCGTGAAGCACGATGACCACGGGAAATTTGCCGGGCTTGTCGGGCCTGACAAGCAGGGCCGGAACCTTCTCGGGAGCCTTGCCCGGGCGCTCCTCGCTGATGAACTCCAAGCGGATGCGGGCCATGCCGTCCTTGGTTTCGCGCCCGAGTTCCCTGGGTCGGGGATCAACCCGGGGACGGTCGAGCAACTTGAGGAACTGCTGCCGCGTGGTGGCCGCATCGGGCGCCTGGGCAAGGATCAGCAGGAAAGGGAACAGCAAGGGGGTCATGGCGTGTCCTTGGAAGCGGATGGGCAACTCCGAAAGGATAAGGCTGGGGCCGCGGCCGGGCAATCATTCCGCGGCGCCGCATCGCGAGGATGCGCGTCATGAGGCGGGCGGCACGCGCCGGGGGCAGGTCAGGCGTAGAGTTCGATCGACCGGACAATGGCCTCAAGGTCGTTGGGCACCTGGACGGCGCGGTTGGCATGGCTGGCGCGCTTGACGCCGCGAACGCCCAGAACGCTCTGGAAGTTCTCGGGATCGGAAGAGTGGTAGGCGACCGTGGCGGTGGAGTCCTTCATCTGGTGCGCCGTGAGAATGCACACCACGCGGTCGGAGGGGGAGATGATGCCCTGCTCCTTGAGTTGCAAAAGGCCCGCCAGGCTGGCGGCGCTCGCCGGTTCGCAGCCGAGGCCGCCGGCGCCCACCAGTGCCTTGGCGTCCATGATCTCCTGATCGGAGGCCATCCGCACCACCCCGTTCATCACTTCAACGGCTCGCAGGGCCTTGGGCAGGTTCACGGGACGGTTGATCTCGATGGCGCTGGCGATGGTGTTGGCCCGCGTTTTCGCGGCGTCGAGTTCGGCATAATACCCGTCGACGATTCCCTTGTTGTAGCGTCCGCCGTTCCAGGTGAGGCCGCGCTTGTTCACCAGTTCATCGAAGGTGCGGGCTCCCCCGGCATTGATGACCGCGAGGCGGGGCACCTTGGTGACAAGGCCCAACTCGCGCAGTTCCATGTAAGCCTTGCCGAAGGCGCTTGAGTTGCCGAGGTTTCCGCCGGGCACGATGATCCAGTCGGGCGGTTCCCAGGCGAGCGCCTCGAGCACCCGGTACATGACCGTCTTCTGCCCCTCGAGGCGGAACGGGTTGATGCTGTTGACGAGGTAAACCCCCAGCCGGCTGGCGACCTGCTGGACGCGTTCCATGGCGTCGTCGAAGTCGCCGGCGATCTGCATCGTGAGGGCGCCGTGGTCGAGCGCCTGGGCCAGCTTGCCATAGCTGATCTTGCCCGAGCCGATGAAGACGATGCCGCGCATGAGGCCCGTGGCCGAGCAGAAGACCGCCAATGAGGCGCTGGTGTTGCCGGTGCTGGCGCAGGCGGCGCGGCGGGCGCCGGTTTGCCGGGCGTGCGTGAACGCCGCGGTCATGCCGTTGTCCTTGAAGCTGCCCGAGGGGTTCATGCCCTCGTATTGCATGAACAGGCAACCGGGCTTCATGCCCACCCGCTGGGCCAGTCCGTCGGCCTTTTGCAGGATGGTCTGCCCCTCGCCGATGGTGAGGATCTCCTCAGGGCTGGCGAAAGGAAGCAATTCGCGGAATCGCCAGACGCCGCTGAAGGAGATCGGATCGGTGCGCCTGGACCACTTGGCCTCGAATTCGCGCAGGCTCCTGGGCGGGGGCAGCCGGCTCCAGTCGTAGGCCACATCCAGGAGGCCGCCGCAAACCGGACAGGTGAAGGTGGCCACCCGGGCCTCCTGCGTGGCGCCGCAGTCGGGATGGAGGCATTTCTGGTAGACCGGTTCCGTCGACATGGTGGGCTCACGGATCGCGTCGGGAAAAAATCAGGCACGCCACGAGCAGGAATCCACCCAGGTGAGCCAAGGTAATCCCCAGCCCCACCGACGCGGACGACATGGAACGGGTCGCGAAGTCGCGCAGCGGGCCCGCCAGGGCCAAGTCCCGCACCAACTGCAGATCCATCAGGTTATCGAGGTCGCGATCACGCGGCAACACGGCATGGATGGCCTCGACGACCTTCCCGAAGGTTCTTTCGTGCAATGGTTTGCGATCAACCGGGCGGGACGGGGCGCGCCTCTGCGGACCCGACCGGTTTGACTTGAGTTCCGAAAGGCTCACGCCCGCCTTGGGCCGGCTTTCCCCGGATTCCTCCACCCGGCTGGTTTCCACCACCCCGTGCAGGACACCCACGATGAACAGCGCCACCCAGTAGAGGCATGTCACCAGCATGGCCGGCACCGGCGCCCGGGTGATCACCGCCACCATCGTCGAGCAGGCGTACAAGAGCGCGAAGAACAGCATCACGATCGGAACAGCCAGGAGCACCGTGGGAGACCAAAGCCCCGCGCGCAGGCCCGTCGCCAGCCACGCCCCGCCCACCAGGGCCAAGAGCAGGACCAGCGCGAACAGAAGCCCGCCCAGGTACTTGTAAAACAGCAGCCTCCAGCGGGGGATCGGCCGCACCAGCAGCAACTCGAGGGTTCCCTTGCGGATCATGTTCGGCACGAAGAACGAGGTGACCACCACGCCCACCAGCAGCATGATCCAGGCGCCGAAGCCCGTGGTGAGCAACTTGTACAGGATGAAGATCTGCAGGCCCAGCGGGGCGCCCGAGTCGGGGGTCAGTTGCACCGCCCCCCAGAACAGCGTCATGCGGTGGGGCCATGCCACGCGCAGGTCGGGACCGGCGGAAATCGTCATTTTCCACCTTTGGACGCCCGTGAGGTCGCCCAGGCGGTCGCGGATCTCCCCGATGGAATCCACCACGAACAAACGGCCCTCGGCAACCTTGCCAAAGCGGCTGGAAACCTCTTCGGCCGATTCGCGCCCGCCCACAAGCGGAACGCCCTGCCTCCTGAGCACCACCTCCCAACGGGCTGACGGGAGATCATCGGCGTCGTCCAGAACAGCGGAGCTTTCCAGGGAGTAAAGCGCTCCCTTGAGTCGTCCGGCCAGCTCGGCGACATCGAGGTTGGCCAGGTCGAGGCCGGCCGTCTCGATGCCGCAGGCGCGCGCCGCCAGTTGCAGGTAGGGCTTGGACCCCGGCAACGGCTCGAAGTTCGCCGTCAGCACCACGCCCAGCAGCAGCCCGATGCCGCCCAGAAGCACATACAGCACCTTGCTGTCGCGCGTTTCACGCCAACTGTCGGCCAGGACGGCCAGGAACGCCGATGGCCGGCGGTGCCACGGGACCTCACTCATGCCGGGCCTCCCCGGCGACATCGAGGTACAGGTCTTCAAGCGTTCCCCGGCAGCGCTCCAGGTGCCTCACCCGCGCGCCCGCGTCCAACAGGACCCTCAGGACCGCGTCGATCTCCCCGGCATCGGCAAGCTCCACCTCATGCCGGCCCGGCGATATTGGGCGCGCCGCGACAGGCAGCCCGGCGGGCCACTCGTCCCCGGGGGCAAGGTCGATCCGCCAGCGGTCGGCATGGCGGGTGAGGTCGCCCACCGCGCCGGTGACCGCGATCCGCCCACCCTTGAGGATGGCGACGCGGTCGCACAACTGCTCCATTTCCGACAGCAGGTGGGAATTGACGAACAGGGTCACGCCCCTGGCGCGCTCGGCCAGCAGCAGGTCGCGGATCTGCCGCCTGCCCACGGGATCGACCCCGTCGGTGGGTTCGTCGAGGAACAGCACACGCGGGTCGGCCAACAGGGCCTGGGCCAGGCCCAGCCTCTGCTTCATGCCCTTGGAGTACCCTCGCACCTTGAGGCGCTCGCGGCCGGACAGGCCCAGCCGGGCCATCAGTTCCGGAATTCGCTGGCGCCGAACCGGGCGCGGCACGCCCTGCATGGCCCCGTAAAAGTCCAACAGGCTCGGGCCGGTATGGTATTCGGGCAGCCGGTGGTCCTCGGGCAGATAGCCGATACGTTCGCGAACCCGGGCCTTGCCCACCGGTTCGTCCAAAAGCCATGCCTTGCCGTCGGTCGGGGCGACCAGCCCAAGCAACACCTTCACCAAGGTTGTCTTGCCGGCGCCATTCTGGCCCAGGAGGCCGAAAATTTCGCCCGGGGCGACCTCAAGCGAAACGCCGCCCAGCGCCGCCTTGGCGCCGTAGCGTTTCACCAGGTTTTCCACGCGGACAACCATGGACCATCTCCGTTTGGAGATGCTACGGACTGGCCACCATCGGGTCGAACCGGGCCGATTTCACCCGCATCGGGAAAAGCATCCATTTCCCATGCGGACAAAGGCGGGAGATGCGGGAATCTAAACATGACCGGGCCGCGCGGCCGGAGCGATCGGGATGGAAAAATCAGGGGTCGAACGGATCACTGTCAGGCAGTTCGGGCTTGGCCCCGTTGAGGGCCTCGCGCATCCGCCGGCCCAAAGCCGTGTGCCGTTCCCGTGTGTCCTGCCGATCGACGGCCAGCCTGAGGGCCCGCACGGAACCGACGATCACGGCCAGTTTCCGCGCCCTGGTGAGGCCGGTGTACAGCAGGTTGCGCTGCAGCATCATGAAGTGCTGGGTATGCAGCGGCATCACCACGGCGGGGTACTCGGAGCCCTGCGACTTGTGGATGCTCAGGGCGTAGGCCAGGCTCAGTTCGTCGAGTTCGCCGAAGTCGTAAGGCACATCCCGGCCGTCGAACCGCACGACAAGCTCGCGGTTCATGTCGTCGATTGCGGTGATGACCCCAAGGTCGCCATTGTAGACCTGTTTCTTGTAATTGTTCTGGGTTTGCAGCACGCGGTCGCCGGAGCGGAACTTCTGGCCGAACCGCTCGACGCATGGCTGACCCCGGTCGGGGTTGAGGGCGCCCTGCAACCGGGCGTTGAGGGCCGCCACGCCCAGTTCCGTCTTGTTCATCGGCGTCAGGACCTGGATGTCTCGCATCGGATCGAGGCCGAACTTCTTCGGGATGCGCTCGCGCACCAGCAACTCGAGCTTCTCGGAAACATCCGCCGGCTCGTCCGAGTTCACGAAAAAGAAATCCTCGGCGGCGACTTCAAGCTCGGGCATTTCACCTTCCCTCACCGCGTGCGCGGCGCGCACGATGCCGCTTCGGGCCGCCTGGCGGAACACGCGCTTCAGCCTCGCCACGGGCAGGCAGTCGGAGGTGATGAGTTCCGCAAGAACCCTTCCGGGGCCAACCGATGGTAACTGGTCGATGTCGCCCACCATGACCAGGCTCGCGCCCGCGGGAATGGCGCGAACGAAATTCCAGGCGAGCGTGACATCGAGCATGGACGCCTCGTCCACGAGGAAGATGTCGCCGTCCAGGTGGTTGGCGCCGTCGCGGCTGAAGGCGCCGCGGCCCGGGTCGAACTCCAGCAACCGGTGCAGCGTGCGGGCCTCCATTCCGGTGGTTTCCTGCAGGCGCTTCGCCGCCCGGCCCGTGGGCGCGCAGAGTTCGATCTTGCGGTTTTTCTGCCGGTAAAGCTCGACGATGCCGCGGACGATGGTGGTCTTGCCCACGCCGGGTCCGCCGGTGATCACCATGACTCGGCTCGAACCGGCAAGGCGCAGCGCGTCCTTTTGCTCGGGCGCCAGCTCGATGCCCATCTTTGATTCGATGACGGCGAGGGCTTCGTCGGAAACGGCTCCGATGGGCGGATTTCCCTTGCCAAGTTCCGCCAGCCGGGCGGCCAAGTGGGTTTCAGCCAGGTAAAGGCTCTTGAGATATAGCCAGGGGGGCTTGAGCCGGCTGTCGCGAACCACGGCGCCATCGAGCCGCTCGGCCTCGACGGCCACGCGGGCATTCGCCTCGGGAATGTCGATCATCTCCACCACGCGGGCCACGACCCCTTCCTCCGGGTAGCCGACATGTCCGTCGGTGGAGAATTCACGCAGGGCGTGCCTCAGGGCCGCGCGCGCCCTTTCGGGCGAGTCGGGAGCGATGCCCAGCTTCCCGGCCAGGTCATCGGCGGTTTGGAAGCCGATTCCCCAGATGTCGGCCGCCAGCCTGTAGGGGTTGGCCCGGATCTTGGCCACCGCGTCGTCACCATAAGTGCGATGGATGCGCATGGCGCGCGCCGGCCCCATGCCATGGGTCTGCAGGAACACCATGATGTCGCGCACCGCCCGCTGCTCGACCCAGCTTTGGCGGATAAGGGCCAGGCGCTTGGAACCGATCCCCTTCACCTCGGAAAGGAACGACGGGCTTTGGTCGATCACCTGCAGGGTGCGCTCGCCGAAGGCGGAGACGATGCGCTTGGCGTATTCGGGCCCGATGCCCTTGATGAGGCCGCTGGCCAGGAAGCGCTCGATACCCTCGCGGGTATGGGGTGGCATGCACTTGAGCGTGGAGGCGCGGAACTGAAGGCCGCGGGAATCGTTCACCCAACTGCCCGTGGCCTCGAGCATCTCGCCCGGGCCGGCCACGGCGGCATGGCCCACGACCGTCTGCAGGTCGCGCTTGCCGGCCACCAGCACACGCAGCACCGAGAACCCGTTCTCGGGATTGTGGAAGGTGACGCGTTCGATGGTGCCCCGGAGGGTTTCTTCCATGATGACCTCGCCCAACCCATCCTACGGGGCGGGGGGCCGGACTGGTCAGCCGGCGACGATGTTCACCAGCTTTCCGGGAACCACCACCACCTTGCGCGGCGGCTTGCCACCCAGGTGTTCCCGCACTTTCTCATCGGCCAGGGCCAGGGCCTCCAGGGCCGGGCCGTCGGTGTTCGGCGCCACGGTCAAGCGCGCCTTGATCTTGCCGTTCACCTGCACGGGAACCTCGATCGACTCGGCCACCAGCATCGCCGGGTCGAACGCGGGCCATGGCTCATAGGCCAGGGTGCCGGGGTGGCCGAGCGCGCGCCACAGTTCCTCGGCCAAGTGCGGCGCGAACGGCGCCAGCAGCAGGATGAACGGTTCCAGTGCCGCCTTGGGCCGCGTGGCCAGCGGCGTGAGATGGTTCACATATTCCATCATCGCCGAAATCGCGGTGTTGAAGCGCATGCCATCAAGGTCGTCGGTCACCCGCTGGATGGTGCGGTGGAGTTGGCGCATTGTTTCCCGCGACGGGGCATCGCCCGTCACTTGCGGGCTGGTGCGGTTCTCCTCGCTGCGGTCGTCGATCACTAACCGCCAGACGCGGGTGAGGAACCTGTACACACCCTCCACGCCCCGCATGCTCCAGGGCTTGGTCGCCTCGAGCGGGCCCATGAACATCTCGTAAAGCCGCAGGCTGTCGGCGCCGTATTGGCGCACCACCTCGTCGGGGTTGATCACATTGCCCCGGCTTTTTGACATCTTGAAGGCGCGGGCGTCGATGCGGATGGCGTTGTCCGCCTTGAGGACGAAATGCTCGCCCTTCTTCTCGACGGCATCCTCCTCCACTTTCACCGATTCGACCTCGGCACCGGAGGCATCCTTGGCGGCCTTGCCGTCGTACTCAACCTTCGCGGCCGAAAGCCAGGCGCCATCCTTGCGGAACGCCGTGTATTCCATCTCTCCGAGGATCATTCCCTGGTTCACAAGCCTTGAGAAAGGCTCGGGAGTGGAGACATGTCCGCGGTCGAACAGGACCTTGTGCCAGAACCGCGAGTAAAGGAGGTGCAATACCGCGTGCTCGGCCCCTCCCACATAAAGGTCCACCGGCATCCAGTACTGTTCGGCGGACTTGCCGCACAAAGCCTTGTCGTTCTTCGGGTCGAGGTAGCGCAGGTAGTACCAGCACGAACCGGCCCACTGCGGCATGGTGTTCAACTCGCGGCGATACCTTCGTCCGCCCCTCTCCACCGCCGCCCATTCGGTCGCCTTGCCCAACGGGGGCTCGGGCCGGCCCGACGGCTTGAAGTCGGCGAGGTCGGGCAACCGCAGCGGCAGTTCGGAATCATCAACGGGTTCGATGCGGCCCGTGGGCTTGCCGTCATCGTCGATCTCGTGCAGGAGCGGAAACGGCTCACCCCAATATCGTTGCCGGCTGAAAAGCCAGTCGCGCAGCTTGTAATTGACCTTCAGGGATCCGCGACCTTGTTCCGCCAGCCAAGCCGTCATGCGCGCCTTGGCCTCGGCGGTGCCCAGTCCGCTCAGGAATCCGGAAGCGATGGCCTGGCCCGATTCTGTGTAGGCGGCGGTGAGGTTGCCAAGGCTGCTGCCGGTTTTGTCGAGCCATGCCTGCGACGGTTCCACCACCACCTTCACCGGCAGGTCGAATTGCCTCGCGAAGGCAAAGTCGCGTTCGTCATGCGCCGGCACGGCCATGATGGCGCCGGTTCCATACCCGGCTAGCACATAATCGGCGATCCAGACAGGCACCAATTCGCCATTGGCCGGGTTGCGGGCCATCGACCCGGTCCAGACGCCCGTCTTCACCTTGGCCATTTCCGTGCGTTCAAAGTCACTCTTGCGGGAAGCCTGGTCGCGGTAGGCCTCCACCGCGGCCGCTTGGGCCTTGGTGGTGAGCTTGGGTACAAGCGGATGTTCCGGCGCCAAAACCATGTAGGTGGCGCCGAACAGCGTGTCGGGCCGGGTCGTGAAAACGCGCACGGCGGACTCGGTTCCGTCGGGGGCGATGGCGGCGAAGTCCACCTCGGCGCCCTCGCTTCGGCCGATCCAGTTGCGCTGCATGTCGCGGATCGACTCGGGCCAGTCGACCAGCATCAGGTCCTCGATGAGCCTGTCGGCGTAATCCGTGATCCGCAACATCCACTGCTTAAGCGGCAGACGCACCACGGGATGGTTGCCACGCTCCGAGCGGCCATCGATGACTTCCTCGTTGGCCAGCACGGTTCCCAATGCCGAGCACCAGTTCACCGGCACCTCGGCCTGATAGGCAAGGCGCTTGCCGTCCCGGTATGCGCGGATGGCATCCTCGCCCCTGGCGGCCACTTCGGAGGGAATGGGAAGCTCGGATATCGGCCTACCCTTTCGAGCGCCCGCGTCGAACCAGGTGTCGTGCAGCAGCAGGAAGATGAACTGGGTCCAGCGGTAATAATTGGGATCGGTGGTGTCCACCTCCCGGTCCCAGTCGTAGCTGAAGCCGAGCATCTGGATCTGCCGGCGGAAGTTGTTGATGTTCTTCTCGGTGGTCTCGCGCGGGTGGGTGCCCGTTTCAATGGCGTATTGCTCAGCGGGGAGGCCGAAGGCGTCCCAGCCCATGGGGTGAAGCACACAATGGCCGCGCATGCGCTTGTAGCGGGCCAGGATGTCGGTCGCCGTGTAGCCCTCGGGATGGCCGACATGGAGGCCGGCGCCGGAGGGATACGGGAACATGTCGAGAATGTAGTATTTGGGCTTGGACGGATCGGCCTCGACCCGGAATGTCTTGTTGCTTACCCAATAGTTCTGCCACCTGGGTTCGATCGCGGCGGGATGATAGCTCGGCATGGCATATCCATCGTATTCTTGGACTCGCAAGTCCCGGCATTGGCCGGGGATAGGCGAAAGTATATCAGGTTGCCACTTCCATCACCCCGGTCTGGAACAAAGTCCCGGCATCACCTGACAGGTTCCGGTTGGATGGGCCGGCCCGCCATGAATTGGCATCGGCTTGACCGGCATACATGGAATAAACAGCCCATGTTGACCAAACCTGTGGCTAATTGATCGGATCCCGCTTTTTTCACAGGCATGCCCAACCGCCGTCAGTCATGGTTTCCTAGCCATCCCTTTTGCACGGGCAGCGCCATGAAATCGCACACCATTCCATCGATTGAGTCACTCGAAACCCGTTGGTTGCCCAGTTCGCACCTCAACGCCTTCGCGCAGTTCAAGTCAACCGACTTCCCCGGTGTGGAATCGATTTCGGTACGGGTTGGCGCCACCGATTTCCATTCCCATGAACGGTCTCCCATTGTCGGGTTCATCCTCAGGTCGGTCTCAGACGGATCCATTCGGGCGACATCCGCCGCCAACGGGTCGACCCAAACCATTTCCGCCAAGGCCGGCTTGCCGGGCACCGAACAAGGAGGATTGACGGTAAGCATCCTCCGGACCCAGGCATACTCCCTGAAACTCCCCGAGAGCTCCGTGGGCTCCAACTGGACCTTGCAAGCCTTCCTGGCCGGTGATGCCAACGCCGACTTCCGGGTCGACGCGACGGACCTGAGAGTCATTTCCAGCAGGATGGGCAAATCATTCGGACAACCGGGTTACTCCCCGGAAGCGGATGTGAACGCCGATGGCATCATTTCCGCCTCTGATGCGCGCATGGCGCGTTCGAACATGGGCGTGTCAACAACCATTCGCCCCCTTCATCTGTCCGCAAGGCTTTCATCAGCCATCGACCCGGACCAAAACGGGGTGGTGGCGCGAAGGCAAGCCACGGTGGTTTGCTCGGCAATCGCCGGTGCCAGCCTTTCGGTGTCGATGGAGGGCCAACGCGCGAGGAGGTTCAGGGTCGGAAACGCCGGGCAGGTATCCTTCGCCGCCACGCTGCCGGCGGGCACCTCAGTTTGCCGCGTCTTGGCAACCGGGCCGTTTGGCCAGCGGACCTCCGCTCGCCACGAAATCACGGTGGGAGACGCCATCCTTGGCTGGAACCGGACGCATCTTGACACGATCAAGGATTACCGTCACGAAAATCTCATCGGAGCGGGCAGGAATGTCCTCACCCCTCCGCCACTGGCGGCCCGAAACCTGGCCATCATGCACTTGGCCATGGCCGATGCCGTGAAGGAAGCGGAGTCCGCCGCGGCCTCCCGGGGACTTTCCAACGCGCTCGTCATGTCGAAGGTTGCCGCCGCGGCGGCGGCCAGGGATGTCATGGGAGCGCTATACCCGGGCGCGGTGGCCGCCCAACGGTTCAACGCGACATTCACCGAATGCCTGCTGGGAGTCGCGCCGGGGAGAATCCGATCGGAAGCCGTGGCGATTGGAAAAGCCGCTGCGGCCCGGGTGTTGCTCGACCGCGCCAATGACGGCTCATCCGTTTTGACAACCAACCCGGCCGCGGACCAGCCTGGCGAGTGGGTTCCAACTCCCTCCGGTTTCAAAGTCGCCCTGTTGCCCCAGTGGCCTTCCGTCACGCCCTTCCTGCTCGCCTCGGCCAACGATGTGCTGCCTCCGCCCCCTCCCGCCCTGGACAGCCCCGAATATGCCGTCGCTTTCAATCAGGTGAAGGCCTTGGGTTCCAAGACGGATTCCTCCCGCACGGCGGACCAGACAGCCATCGCCAAGTTCTGGGCCGATGGCGGGGGAACCTTCACGCCTCCCGGTCATTGGAACCAGATCGCCGCCGACATCGCCTCCTCCCAAGGAAACAACCTTGCGCAAAACGCGAAACTTTTCGCCGCGCTGAACACGGCCCTGGCCGATGCTGGCATCGCATGCTGGAAGGCCAAATACCAGTATTCCATGTGGAGGCCCGTCACGGCCATCAACCGGGCATCCGAGGATGGCAATGATTCGACGGAGGAAGACAGCGCCTGGAGGCCGTTGATCGAGACGCCGCCTTTCCCCACCTACACATCAGGGCACAGCACATTCAGCGGGGCGGCGGCAACGGTGTTGGCCGGTTTCTTTGGCGATGACACCCCTTTCACGACACGGGCGGATGTTCCGGCAGGACAGGTCGCCACGATCGCCGACAGGACATTCGCCGGGTTTTCCGACGCCGCCACCGAGGCAAGCTGGAGCCGGGTATTCGGTGGCATCCATTTCCTGTTCGACGGCGAGGCCGGGTTGGAATCGGGCCGCCTCATTGGAGAACTGGCCCTGCAAACTTTCTCCTGAAAGGCATTTCCTGGAACCTGACACGCGTTTGGTTCCGAATACTGGAAAATATGATCCGGTATCCGGTGGCAAGTTTCGTGACAGGACCCGGGAGCGAATCACCCGATTTTTTGCAAAACGCCTGACTGGCCGGCCATTCCTCGAGGCCGGTAGCCATGCAGGCCGCCGCCAAACCCCACTTGAAGCGCGCCGGCGGCAAGCGAATCGAATTTGAAACCCCGGCCCGATCGGAACAGGTCGGCCTCAGTCGCCTCCCCTCAAGGGAAATGCCGTTTTTCGCGAACCCCGGCGCCGCATTGCCCGAAGAAGGAATTGCGGTTATTTTGATGAATCTTCATCATTTGCTCCCGCATCACGAGGAGCCTCGCCATGCTCTCCTTGCTTGCAACCATCATCACCCTGCCTTGCCTGCCGGTTGATGCCTCCTTTTTTGAATCCCGGGTAAGGCCCGTCCTTGTCGAGCATTGCGGCAAATGCCACGGCGTTGGCGATGGAGCGAAGGTGAAGGGAGGCCTGCGCCTCGACAGCCGCAAGTCCGTTCTGGCCGGAGGCGACAACGGACCCGCGATTGTTCCGGGCGACCCGGCCAAGAGCCGTCTTGTTGCCGCGGTTGAATATCTCAACGCCGACCTGCAGATGCCCCCCAAGGGAAAGTTGCCAGCCAAGGCGATCAGCGATATCAGGGAATGGGTGGCGGGGGGTGCCCCATGGCCGGTGGATAGCGGTGACAATCGGCCCAAGAAGGAAGAAACCTTCGACATCGCCTCACGCAAATCCCGGCACTGGGCCTGGAAACCGCTCCTGGAACCCGCGATCCCCGGTGGATCGGGCACATCCATCGACCGGTTGCTTGAAAAAGGCCGGGCCGAATCCGGAATCAAGGCGGCGCCAAAGGCTGATCGGCGGACCCTGCTGCGCCGACTGAGCTTTGACCTCACGGGCATGCCCCCAACCCCGGCCGAAGCCGAGGCCTTCGCCAGCGACAAGGCCCCGGATGCCTTGGAAAAGCAGGTTGACAGGCTGCTTTCCTCGCCGCGGTTTGCCGAGCATTGGGCAAGGCACTGGCTCGACCTGGTGCGGTACGCGGAAACCCGGGGGCACGAATTTGATTTCCCGATCCCCAACGCCTGGCAATACCGGGATTATGTGATCCGCGCGCTGGATGCCGATGTCCCCTACGACAGGTTCACGCGCGAGCACATCGCCGGCGACCTGATCGCCGATCCGAGGCGGAACCAGGCGGAAGGATTCAACGAATCGGTCTTGGGCACGGGGTTTTTCTTCCTGGGCGAGGAAGTTCATAGCCCGGTGGATGTGCGGCAGGACCAGGCCGACCGCATCGACAATCGGATCGATGTGCTTGGCAAGACCTTCCTCGGCCTGACGATCGCCTGCGCCCGCTGCCACGACCACAAGTTCGACGCGATTTCCACCAGCGACTATTACGCTCTTTACGGCATCCTTGAAAGCTCGCACTACCGGCAGGCCCGCTTCGACACCCTGGAAGCTGAGAACGCCTTGGCCAAGCGTCTCTGGCAAGCCCGGGAAATCCAAGCCAAGGAGGCGGGAAACGCCCTGGCGGCCAGGCTCGCGCAACTCGCCGATGATTGGCCCCGCATCGCGGGCGAGGCCAAGGCCCCGGATCATCCGCTCCATGTCGTCCTGAAACCACCCACGACCGAGGCGTCGGCAAAAGCCACCATCCTCATCGACTATTCCCGGTTGCCCGATGGTGGCTGGCTGCAGGATGGCCCCCGCTTCGGCAACGGCCCCGTTCCGGTGGGCGCCTTCGGCCCCGGGCCCGACGGCCAGATGACGGTGAACACGCGGGCCGCGGCGCGTCGCGACCGGTTCTGGCCGGCGCCGGCGGACGCGGCCGGTTGCCAGGGTGAACCGGGAGGCCTTTCATTCGCCCGCGCGGGGCGCACCCTCTCCACGCCGGCGTTCCGCATCGGCCCGGGAAAAATCCACCTTCTCATGTCCGGAAAAGGACATGTGCGCGCCTGTATCGGCTCCCATGTCATGCTGGCGGGCCCCCTGCACGGGGAGATGGCGCGCGCCTTCAACAACGGTGCCCAATTCCGCTGGTTCAGGATGTCATTGGAACGGTATCAGGGCCTTCCCTGCCACATTGAGTTCACGAGCGACGATCCCGGCGCCGCGTTGGCGATGGTGGTGGAGGGGGATGATCCGGGTTCTTCCACCCCGGCGGCGCCCTTCGCCGCGGACCCGGTGGCGCTGCTGAAGTCCGCCGCCACCCGGGCGCGCTCCGGAAAGCCGCTGACCGATTCCCCCGGTGAAGCCGCCTTCCTCTCGGCCCTGCTGGGCTCGCCGATGGCCAAGTCGAACGAGGTCGGCGCCGCGTTGGCCGCGTGGAATGAGGCGGAAAAGGGCCTGCAAAAGGAAATCCCCGGACCTTCCCGGCTGGCCCCGGCATGCCTTGATGGAACAGGGATGAACGAGCATGTGTTCGTGCGCGGTTCCCCTCGGGCGGCGGGCCCCGTTGTTCCCCGCAGGTACCTCGAGGCCCTCGATGGGGCCCCCCTTACTGGTTCGGGAAGCGGCCGGCTGGAACTGGCCCGCAAGATGACCGACCCGGCGCTTTCACCCCTGGTTCCGCGCGTCATCGCCAATCGGATCTGGCACCACATGATGGGACGGGGGCTTATCGCCAGCGTCGACAACCTCGGCGAGTTGGGAGACCGTTTCGCCCATCCTTCGCATGGGGAATTGCTCGACCACATGGCGCTCGCCCTCGTGGCGGACGGTTGGTCGCTCAAGCGCGCCATTCGCCGCGTCGCCCTGAGCGACGCCTATGCGATGTCCTCCCGGCCGGCGCCCGCGTCGGCCGAAAAGGATCCCGGGAACTTGCTGTTCCATTCGGCCCGCATCCGACGGCTTTCAGGTGAATCGCTCCGCGACACGCTGCTGGCTCTTTCGGGCCGACTCGACGAGAAACGCTTCGGCCCTCCCGTGCCCCCCTATCTCACTCCTTTCCAGGATGGCCGGGGCAAGCCGGGATCGGGGCCCCTCGACGGCAACGGCAGGAGAAGCATCTACCTCGGTGTTCGCCGCAATTTCCTGTCATCGTGGATGCTGGCCTTCGACACGCCCAACCCGTTTTCCACCGTCGGCCGCAGGACCGTGAGCAATGTCCCCGCGCAGGCCCTCGTGCTGCTCAACGACCCGCTCGTGCGGCAATTGTCGAGGTTGTGGGCCGAGCGCGAGGCGAAGGCCGGCGCGGATGATGCCGCCGCGGCACGGTCACTGCTTTCAGGCGCATACTCCCGGGCCCCATCCGCCGAGGATGTCGCCGACGCCCTGGCGTTCATCGCCGACAGGCTCCGGGAACCCGGAACGACCCGCGAGGAGGCGCTCTCGCTTTTGGCCCACGCCCTGATCAACACCAAGGAGTTCGCCTATGTCCGCTGATTTCAGGCGAACGCTCCGCTCACGCCGGCAGATGCTCGCGCGGTGCGCCAACGGTTTCGGCGCGGTGGCCCTGGCGGGCTTGCTGGCGGAAGAACAGGCCCGCGGCGCCCCGGCATCGACCGGGCTGCAATATCCCGCCAAGGCCCGCTCGGTGATCTTCCTTTACATGGACGGGGGGCCCAGCCAGGTCGACACCTTCGATCCCAAGCCCCAATTGGACAAGTTCAACGGCCGCGATCCCCGGGAGTTGTTCAAGGTCGAGCCGACCCAGTTCAACAACATCGGCAGGGTCCTCGCGTCGCCATGGCGGTTCGGGAGGCACGGGGATTCCGGCCTGCCGGTCAGCAGCCTGTTCCCGTTCGTGGCCAGGCAGGCGGACAAGCTGTGCGTCATCCGCAGCATGGTGAGCAAGTTCCCCGAGCACACCTCGGCGAACTATTTCCTTCACACCGGATCCGGCTTGCAGGGAAGGCCGAGCTGGGGCGCGTGGGCCAGCTACGGGCTGGGAAGCTTCAACAAGGACCTCCCCGGGTTCATCGTGCTCAACGGCGGGCTGGTTCCCCCCGGCGGACTCGACAACTTCAACAGCGGATTCCTGCCTTCCGCCTACCAGGGCTCGATCTTCAAGTCGGGGGGGCAGGCCGTCCCCAACCTCAATCCGGCCGAGAGGATTCCCGGCCAGCAACGGGCCATTCTCGAGCTAGCCGGCAAGTTCGACAGGAAGTCGCTGGAACGCGACGGCTCCGCCGACGCCCTGGAGGCCGCCATCGCCAACCAGGAGACGGCGTTCCGCATGCAGGCCTCGGTTCCCGAGCTTTTGGCGATCGAAGGTGAATCGCAGGCCACCAAGACGCTCTACGGCCTCGATGCCGCCTATGAGCCGACCCGGATTTTCGGCAGGCAATGCCTGGTGGCGCGAAGGCTCGTGGAACGGGGCGCCAGGTTTCTGGAACTCACATGCCCGTCGGTGGGAACCGACCGCTGGGACCAGCACTCGGGGCTGAAGTCGGGGCATGAGAGGAACTGCCAGGCGGTGGACCAGCCGATCGCCGGACTCCTGGCCGACCTCGCGTCCCGCGGCCTCCTCGAATCCACCCTCGTGGTCTTCGCCGGCGAATTCGGAAGAACCCCGTTCGCCCAAGGCGGCGACGGGCGGGACCACAATCCCCAGGGTTTTTCCATCTGGCTGGCCGGCGGGGGAGTCAAGGGCGGCATCACCCACGGGGCGACCGACGAATGGGGCTACAGGGCCGTGGAAAACCGGGTGGAAATCCACGACCTCCACGCCACCATGCTGCGCTTGCTCGGAGTGGACCACACCCGACTCACCTTCCGATACGGAGGAAGGGACATGCGGCTCACCGATGTGCACGGGGAAGTGGTGGAAGCCATCCTCGCCTGAGGCTTCTTCGGTGGATTTCAGCCGGCCAGGGCGATCATCGACATCCCCCAGCCCGTAAGGGTGGAGGCGGGGCCGGATCCTTGGGCTCGATTGTCCCTGATCTCAAGGGTCCAGGTTCCGGCGGCAACCTGGCTCAGGCTGTTGAAGCGCGAAAGCGTGCTTGCCGGCCGGAAGGTTCCCGAAAGCAGTCGTGATTGCGGGGCGCCACCCTGCTGGCCGGGTTGGGAGACCGAGGGAATCGCCGTATTGGACTGGTCATCGAAGCCAACGGCCAAGGCCGGGCTGACGGTTGTCAATCCATTGAACAGGGCCACGGAAACTCCCTGGGCATTCTTGAGGACGATGCTCACATCCCCGGCCTGCGCGACATTCAGGCCGAGCGTGACATTGATGTCGTTGATGGCCAACGGACGGGTCACCTGGATGGTCGACGAGATCGTTCCCCCCGCGGCAAGGGAAACCGCGGTATTGTTTCTCAAGCTGATGGCGGGCAGCGTTCGGGCCGTGATATCGATGGACCAGGAAAGCAGGCCACCCGAGTCCATTGGGGAGTTGTCGGAAACCACAAGCCTCCAATTACCCCGGGCGTTCATGCCCCTGAATGCGGCGAGCAGGCTTTCCGGGCGGAAAACACCCGTGAACGGCGCGGCGCCGGCGGCGATGGCGATGCCGGCGGAGTCGCTGAAGCGGGTATTGGTGAGGTTGTCGGAGGATCCGCCCCGGCGATTGAACAGCGTGACTTCCCTGTTCGACGGCGAAACCAGCTTGATGATCAGGTCGCTCACGAAGGTATGGTTGATCGATACCCTGGCCTCGACATTGGCCACGATCGCGGGGTTGGGATAGTTGATCGTGAAGATTTTGCTGCCTCCATCGGGAATCGTGCCGGCGTTGGCCGGTTGTCCCGTCGCGGTCCAGGCCACCGTGGACACGGGCGCCGTGACGGTTCCCGGGGAACTCGGGCTCGGCGTGATCCCGGAAACGGGAGGAGTGGCGTTCAGAAGGGCCTGCAGGTTGAGGTAACGGCCGGCACCGCCCACCACGGCCTGCAATTGGGGGCTGACGGTTGCCGTGGCGTAAAGCATGTCGATCGCCTGCTTGTAGGTCAGGGACGGATACTTGTCCAGAAGCAGAGACAGTGCGCCCGTCACTTGCGGGGCGGCCATGGAGGTGCCGCTGAGGTACTGGTACCCGCCGCCAGGCTTGCAACTCAGGATGTCGACGCCCGGGGCCCCGATGTCCACCGTCTGCACGCCGCGATTGGAGGAATTGGCGATGGCCCCGTTGTGGTCGATGGCGGCCACCGAGACGACATTGTCGATGTTGAAGTTCGCCGGGTAGGTCGGAGTGATGTCGTTGTTGTTCGATTCATTTCCCGCCGCGGCGACAAAAATGTGGCCGGCAATCCTGGCCCTGTCGATCGCGTTTCTCAACAACTGGGTCGCCGGACCGCCGCCCCAACTATTGTTGGATATCTTGGCACCCATCTGGACCGCGTAATCAATGGCCCTGATCGCGCCCGAGTCGCTTCCGCCGTTGGGACCCAGGAATTTCAAGGCCATGATCTTGGCGCGCCAGTTGACCCCGGCAACGCCCAATCCGTTGTTCGCGACGGCCCCGATCGTTCCGGCGCAGTGCGTGCCATGACCGTCGTCATCCATCGGGTCGGCGTCATTATTCAGGAAGTCATATCCATTAACATCGTCAACATATCCGTTTCGATCATCATCAATCCCGTTGTTGGGGATCTCCCCGTTGTTGACCCACATGTTGTTCTTGAGGTCGGGATGGTTGTAATCCACTCCCGAATCGATCACCGCCACGATGGTGTTGCCGTTGCCCGTGAACCCCTCCCAGGCCTCGGGCGCGTTGATGTCGGCTCCCGGCCTGCCGCCCGTTTGCCCCGTGTTGTTGAGGCCATGGAGCGAGGAAAACGCCGGATCATTGGGAATGACCGCGGACGCGCGGATGATCCCGTCGGGATAGGCTGAAACAATGATGTTGCTGGCTTGCAGCGACCTGAGCACCGAAGGAACGGAAACACCCGTGACCTTGGCTTCGTACAGTCCGGGAATCAGGTTGTAGCCGCGGCCGATTTGCAGGCCCTGCGCATAGGCGTTGGGAGCGGTCGAGGGCTTGAAGGATGGGGCGAAATTCACGAGGACCGACTTGGTGCTGAAATCCTGCGGGCGGGCTTGCACCCTGGCCAGGTCGTAGACCACCGCGGGAACAGCGCGATCCTCGAGCGCTTCCAAGTTCAGGCGCCTCGTACCCGAGGACGGCTTGCGAGTCGAATGGAACCAGGCCCGCATGAGATCTTCAACCGCCATTGGAACCACCTCGCTGCAATCAAAAGATATAAAAAAATATAATCAGGCCGCTCGTGCGCAGAGACCGCATCCACAACGGCATCAAATCATTCACCCTTATCCTTGCCCGCTAAATCCATCAGTGTCAAGAATACAGGAATATTTTGGCAGGCTTGCCAAAGTTCACAATCATTTCCGATGGAACAGGCCCATGAACGGTTGACAGAACCTTGCGGCTGCAATTTCAGTTGTGACGCTTGAGTCTTCGGAATCGATTGGTTAGTTTCGAAATGTTCCTCAGATTCATTCATGCCCTCCCCCACCGGAGTTCTTCATGTCCAGGCCACTGAATCGCCGCTCCTTCGTCCTTGCCAGCGCCTCGACGGCGGCGACCCTGTCGATTCCTCGCCTGAGCTTTGCCGGGGCGAACTCCCAGGTGCGTGTGGGAGTGATCGGCGTGTCCGGCCGCGGAGCCAGCAACCTGGCCGGCATCACATCGGCGGGCGCCAAGGTCGTGGCCCTTTGCGATGTCGACGAAACACGGGCCGGACAGGCCAGGAAGCAGTTCCCCGACGCCAAGTTCACCCAGGATTTCCGCACCATCCTCGACCGCAAGGACATAGACGCTGTTGTGGTTTCCACACCCGATCACACCCACTTCCCCGCCGCCGCCTTGGCCATGGATGCGGGGCTGCATGTTTATTGCGAGAAACCATTGGCGCACACCGTGGCCGAGGCCCGCATCCTCAACAACCTCGCCCAGTCCAAGAAGCGGGTTACCCAGATGGGGACGCAGGTCCATGCGGAAAACAACTACAGGCGTGTTGTGGAACTGATCCGCGCCGGGGCCATCGGCTCCGTCAAGGAGGCGCATGTCTGGTGCGCCAAGTCCTGGGGCGGAGAAGGCAAGCGACCTTCCGACACCCCCGAGGTTCCCAAGGGACTCGATTACGATCTCTGGATCGGCCCCGCCCCGATGAGGCCTTACCACAAGGCCCACCTGCCCTTCGAATGGCGCCGCTGGTGGGATTTTGGCACGGGCACCCTGGGTGACATGGGATGCCACTACCTCGACCTGGCCTTCTGGGCCCTCAACCTCGACCACCCCATCCATGTCTCCGCCAGCGGCAGCCCGGTCCAGGAGGAGATGGCCGCCAAGGAACTCACCGCCACCTGGAAGTTCGACAAGCGAGGGGACAGGGCCCCGGTGACCGTGTCTTGGCACGACGGCGGCCGGAAGCCCAAGGTTGAAGGAATGCTTCCCTGGAACGACGGCGTGCTGTTCGTCGGGGAAAAGGGAATGATCCAGTCGAATTATGGACAGCATTCCTTCATCGGCATCAAGGCTGAAGATGCCAAGAAGGGTCTCAAGATCGAGCCGATCGCGGCGTCTCCGGGCCACTATGTCGAGTTCGTCAAGGGAATTCAGGGCGAAGGCAAGCCGATGTGCTCCTTCGACTATTCGGGCCTTCTTTCGGAAATGGTGATCCTTGGAACCGTGGCCTACCGCGCGGGCACGGCATTCAACTGGGATGGCAAGGCCTTCAAGGCCGACCAACCCAAGGCGACGGCCCTACTCACAAAGAAATATCGCGAACCATGGGTCTCATCCCTCTCCAAGTTCATGAACATGACCCAACTGGCCTGATAAAGGAACTTTTTCAACCCTGAAGCCGATGAGGCGGGCCGCTTAGCCCGCCTCATCGCTTTTTGAGAAAAATTCCGGCCGGAATTCACCTGGCGGCGGATGCCTGATTCCATTTCCACGAAGCCAGGGCCTTAAGTTCCCGAATAAACAGTTCATTGCCGGAAACGGCAAGGTGGCCCCAGGTTTCCTGATCGCTCACCTTGCGTTCGTCGAGGATCTCCAGTTTTTGCGGGTTGGCCTTCAACAGGTACAGGATGCCCCGGTTGTCCAGCGCGAGGATGCGGTCGCCGCGGGCCACCATCGACCAGTATTCGCCATAGCTTGAGGGAGATGTCCAGGTGACATTTCCCGTCGCCAAATTCACGCAGCAAACACGCCTGTTCCGCAGGTGCATGTAGGCATGCCCGTCATGAATGATCGGGCTCGACATGTTGGCTTCCGCGTTGCCTACCTTCCAGGCCTCCACGGAATCGATGTCACCGGCACCCTTGGAGACAATGTCGAAGCGATGGGCCTTCCCACCATAGGCGCTGGTGAAGATGCCACCCTGGTGAACGGCCGGGGTGAGAATGTTCATGCCCCTGAAGGCCGGTATCTCCCTTTTCCAAAGTACCTTGCCAGTCTCAGGGTCGATTCCAGCGAGGTGAGTGCGGGACTGAACGAGCAATTGATCGCGGCTGGCCAGCGTGGCGCGCACCGGAGACGCGAAGGCGCTGCCGTACATCCCTCCGCCATCCTCCAAGGATCGCCAGATGGTTTTGCCATCGTTCTTGTCAAGCTTGACGAAGGCTCCTCCGGCCTGGACATAAACGCCTTTTGAATCGACCATGGGGGAGCAAACGAAACCGAAAGCCGGCAAGGGACTCTTGAACCGCTCAACGAAATCAACCCGCCAGTGTTCCCGGCCCGTCTTGGCATCAAGTTTGACCAGCACATCCCGCATTCCGGCGACATAAATGGCGTCAGCATCAAGCGTGGGCGTGCTTCTGATCCAGTCGCCGTTTCGTTTGGCGAAAAACGGCACGCTCATGGCGCCCGGCCATGTGGCCTGCCAAACCAGCTTGCCCGTGGCCCGGTCGAATGCCTTCGCGACTTCGTTGCGCGCGCCGGCCGTTTCGGCGGAATAAACCTTGGACTCATCCACGACCGGCCCGGGATAACCGGCGGACATTTCGACTCGCCATGAAAGGCTCAGGTGGGTTTCCTTGAGACTGTCGGGCCAAGCGTTGGCGGGATCGGGAATCCTGCCATCACGGCTTGGGCCACGCCATTGGTTCCATACCGTTGGCGCTGTTGGTGTTGCGGGTGGAAAACCCAATGCGAGGGACGCGGCGAATATCAGGATCATTACCGTTGCTCCGTTGCCTATTTCCATTATAGGCGATGGAGCCATGCGCGAGTCAGGAGCCGAGCATGTCCTCGGTGATGTTCGCGTTGCTGAAAACATTCTGCACATCGTCATGGTCGTCCAAGGCTTCCAGCAGTCGGCCGATCTTGCCGCCGGTTTCCTTGTCGACGCTGACCGCTTCCTTGGGAATGCGGGTCACCTCGGCGCTTTCGGGAGCGATTCCGGCCTTGGCGAAGGCTTCCTGCACCTTCTGGAACATCCCGGGTTCGCAGGTGACCTCGAAGTTGGAACCGGCGGACCGCACATCGTCCGCGCCGGCGTCCAGGGCCAGGCCCATGAGGGTGTCCTCGTCGGTTGACGAGGCGGCAATGACGAAAAGTCCCTTTCGGTCGAACATGTGGGCGGCGCAACCCGGGGCGCCCATGTTGCCGCCGCCCCGTTCAAAGATTTTTCGCACCTCGCCGTTCGTGCGATTCCTGTTGTCCGTGAGGATATCCACCAGGACCGCGGTTCCACCCGGACCGAAACCCTCGTAAATGATCTCGTCGAAGACCACGCCGTCGATTTCACCGCAGCCTTTCTTGATGGCGCGCTCGATGTTGTCCTTGGGCATGGATACCGCGCGAGCCTTGTCGATGGCATAGCGCAGCTTGAGGTTCATCGCCGGATCGCCGCCACCGTTCTTCGCGGCGATCATGATGTAGCGGGACAGCTTGCTCCAAAGCTTGCCACGCTTGTTGTCCTGGATTCCCTTGTGGCGGGAGATGTTCGCCCAATGACTGTGTCCGGCCATTCGATTCAACCTCAGTTGGGGCGGGCAGCCTTGGCGCCCCCCTTCAGCTTGCGCTCGATCAACTCGAGCCTGTTTTCCCCGGGGCGATCCTGGCCGGCGCGCCATAGGGCCGCCGCGCGCTCCCAACAGGCTCGGGCCGCCGCGGGTTCCCCGCGCGCCGACAAGGCATCACCCAGATGATCCCACAATACCGGGTCATCCCCTTCAGGCAAACGGGTGGCCCTTTCCAGTTCACGGCACGCCTCGTCCAGCCTTCCCCGCTTGAAGAGGATCCAGCCCAAGCTGTCCACCTTCATCGCGCTGTCATGGGCCGAGGTCCAGGCCGCCTGCTCGAACCGCGGCATCACCCCTTGCCTTCGCTGGGCCGCCTCCAGTTCCAACGCCTCGCGGATCAGCTTCTCGGCGCGCGGCAGGTCCGCGCCTTTCTCCGCCAACTCATAGGCCAGTTCATTCGCCAGGTCGGGGTCGGCGGCGTTCCGCTCCACGAGGGATTCCAGTTCGGCCAAGGCCTCCTTGTCCCGGCCCGTCTGCTTCAGGACCCTGATCCTGGCAAGGCTGATGTCCCGCTTTTCACCCGGCAAGGTGTGTTCCCTTTCCAGGGCCAGCAGGTGGGCATCCGCCTCGCTGGCCTTGCCCAGGTGAGCCAAGGTGAGCGCCTTGAGCCTTCCGGCCCACAAGGCCACCTTGGGATCGGAGGCGTCGACCGCCTGTTTCAGTTCCGCAAGGGCCTCGGGGTACCGTCCCATCGACAGCAGGATGGAAGCGCATGTCGCCGACTGCCTCGGGCGGGCGGCCTCCGGAAGTTCGTCGCGAATGCGACGGCAGACGGCCAGGGCCTCGTCCCTGCGGTGTTCCCTCAGGCAAAGCTCCACGATGAAGAACCTGAGTTCATCCAACCTCACCGCCTGCCCGGGATCGGGCCGGCGCAGGGCCTCCATGACGAACGACCTGGCTTGGGCATGGGAGCGGAATCGGGTGGCCGCCTCGGCCAGAAGCACCAGGGTTTGGGGCTTGAATCCCGCCAGCGCCCCCTGGTTCGCCGCCGTGCCTTCACCAGCTTGCCCGGCAATGGCATCCAGCACCCGTTTGAGCCGCGCCGGATCCTCCAGCAGCGCCTGAACCAACACCCGGCAAGCATCGGGGCCGCCCTGCGAACCCGGGAAAGGAGGCGGGCCGCCGGCCGGGCCCCCATCCTCGGGCACGACCCACTCGTCCATGAGCTTGGCGATTCTCATCGCGCCGGGTTGGCCGCGCTCGAGCAGACCGAGAACCACCTCGCGCGCGGCACCAGGGTGCGCCTGTTCGCGAAGCACCCGCATCGCCTGTTCCAGCGCCTCTTCCTTGCGTCCCGATCGCGCCAGTTCCCTCGACCAAAGCATCCTGAGATCGGCGTTGCCCGGATCGTTCTGGGCATGGATCCTCAATTCCTCAAGCAGGCGCGCGTCGGCGCCCGCCTGCCTCCTGAGCCTCACCAGCAACTCGTAGCCATCGAGCATTTGCGGCTTGGTCGCCAGATATTCCTCCAACCGGGGTATCGCCTCATCGCGGTGGCCCTTGCGCGCCTGGATCTCCGCCAGCCTCAGGCCAAGCCTTGCCGTGCGCACCGGATCGCGACGGTATGCCTCGAGATAACTCGCCAGGCCTGCTTCCGTGTCCCCGCGCTCGACCGCGTATCGGCCGATCCTCTCATGCACCTCGGCGCTTTTGCGCTCGATGTCCTCCACGCCGTAGACACCAATCTCGGAAGCCTCGGGGCGATCCAGCAACACCGCCAGCTCGCGCAGGGTTTTCTCGGCCCGTTCGCTGTCCTTCTGCTCCTCCCTCAAGGTGGCGATCACAATCAGCATGCGGATCCGTCCGGGCAGGTTGTCCGCCATGTTGGGCAGCGTCTTCTCCAAAACGGCGGCGGCCTCGCCTTCCCTGTTGCTTCGCCTGAGCGCCTCGGCAAGGAACAGCGCCGAGGCGGCGTCATCCGGCCGGGAGGCCAGGATCCGCTCTCCCGATTCGAGCGCCTCGGGTATCCGCAGCAATCCAAGATAAAGGGGCATGAGCGCCTGTCTTGGAGGCACCGCGTCCGGGTCGAGGCGGCGCACATCCTCGAGCAGGTTCATCGCCTCGATGAGGTTGCCGTCGTGCTGGGCCCTGAGCCCCTTGATGTAAAGGTCGAGCGCCTTGCGCCGGTCACGCTCCTGCCTGTCGGGGGGAGGCAGGGGCCGGGCCAAGGCCGGAGGAGCCTCGGGGACCTGCCCGACCGCGCCCCATCCTGCCCATAGTGCCGCCAACGCCAATGCTTGCATCCTGATCGCCTCCTTGGCGGAAGCGACGATAATGCCGTGGGCGCTCCGGGCGCCAGATACCTTGCCACGCCGGCTTGATTCCCGATTTTCAATGCCGGTAGGGTGAAGGAGGAGTTGACTGGCGCGCGGCGCGACCTGCTAAATAGGTATTGGCGCGGCGCGCGCGGGTTACGGAGTGGATTCCATGCCACGATCAGCCAGGTTGGGCGCTTGCACCTTGGCGGCCGCTTTGGGCTTGGCGGCATGGGCGGCGCCCATCGCCACCGGACAAGACCAGGGAGGGCCGTTCATTCCCAAGGGCCCCAACGACCGGGTCGTGGCCCCCGGTCCAAGCCCGCAGGATCCCTCTCCCAAGCTCAACGGCCTTGGGGAAGGGGTTGATCCTCCCGGAATACCGCCCGTGTGGGTTCTGCACTTCAAGTTCAAGGATCCCCGGGTCGTCAAGGTGAAGATCCCCGGCAAGGGTGAAAGGCTATGCTGGTATCTCTGGTACCAGATTTACAATTTCACCGGTGAACCTCGTCAGCTGATTCCTTCATTCGAGATCAAGGCCGATTCCTCCGATACCGTCCACGCCGACCAGATTCTCCCGGCGGTCGAGGCCGCCGTCGGCCGGGTCGAGGATCCCGCCGGAACCGACGCCATCAAGAACTCGGTCACCATTTCGCAGGACCTTCTTCCCGTTTCCACCACCAAGCTGGGCCGTCCCGTGACGGGGGTCGCCCTTTGGGATGACATCGAACCCGAAGCCCAACGCTACACGCTGTTCGTGACCGGCCTTTCGAACGGTTGGTCGATTGCCACCGGCAACAACGCCGGTCCGAACGGGGAACCGGAGACAATTGTCCGCCGGAAGACCCTCCAGGTGGAATTCCGCCGGGTGGGAAACAGCGACAGAATTGAGATGGTGGGAACCCCGAGGTGGGTCTACCGGGGTGGACCGCTTGTCACCGCTCTCAAGGAACAGCCACCCCAAAACCCCGCCGATCCCAAGAAAATGCCATGACAACACCCGCGGTCGCGGTTAAGATTTCATTTCACGAACTTTGAAGCCAAGGCTGGGGATCGTTTGTCATGGCACACAAGAAAGGTCAAGGCTCGGTCAAGAACGGCCGCGATTCGCGAAGCAAGCGGCTCGGCGTGAAGACCTACGGCGGAACTCCTGTCTTCACCGGGAACATCCTGGTTCGGCAGCGCGGGACCCGCTACCACCCCGGCCGCAATGTCGGCATCGGCCGTGATGACACGCTGTTCGCCCTTGCCGATGGCGTTGTCGTGTTCGACCGGTCCGGCCGCCGCATCAATGTGATCAAGCCGGAAGCCGCCCAAGCCTGATTCGAGAAACCGGGCCCGTCCACAACAGGACCATGCCCCCATCGTCTAGAGGCCTAGGACATAGCCCTCTCAAGGCTAAGACAGGGGTTCGAATCCCCTTGGGGGTATCTTGGTGCCCCGTGGCTTAGGCCGCGGGGCACTTTTCGTTATGATTGATGCATGATGAGTCCGCTGAGGGAGGCCCGCCATGAAAGTTGCGTTGATCCTGATGCTGGCGATGGGCGGCCCGCCGGGCGCGGACCCCGCTTGCAGGGCCTTGTTGCTGGAATCGTTTCCAAGGCTGGATTCCGATTCCAGCGGTTCCCTTTCGCTTGAGGAAATGGACAAGGCCCTCGCCGATCCTTCCCTGAAAGGAAGCCACGCGGCCGCCGTGGCGGCCCTGCGACGCGCCGCCCGGACCAGGCTGAAACCGCTCCCGGCACCTGTCACGCGTGAGGCGATCGCGAAACCCGACCCCGACAACGCGGGCGCCAAGCTGGAAAGCCATTACGCCTCCGCCCTCAAGCGGATCAGGGAAACGCCCCGCGACCTTTTCACCAACCGCGCGCCGTCACTGGCGGACATCCACCAAGGCCGCGTGGGCGACTGCTTCTGCCTGGCGCCCTTGGGCGGGTGGGTTCATCGCGACGGCGATTCCGTCCGCGCCTTGTTCCGCTCCAGGGACGGCCATGTCGAGGTCCATGCGTGCGGACGCTGGATCGCCGTTCCGGCGCTCACCGACGGCGAGGTCGCCATCCTCGCCACAACCACGGGCGGAGGCACTTGGATCAACTACTACGAGAAGGCGATGGGCCTGGCCCGCCAACAGGGCGACAAGAAGCCATCGGTGTCACCCGTCGCCGCGATCGGCAGGGGCGGTTCCGCCGGCACGGCGATGCAAGCCCTCACCGGACGGGAGTCGGCCCGCTTCTCCTGCTCACCTTTCAAGCAGCCTACCCTCAAGCCGGACCGGGCCCGGATGCTTCTGGATGAATTGCGCGTGCGTTTGTCTGACAACATGGCGGGCCGCCTGCTCGCGTGCGCCGGCACGGGCACGACGGGAGTCAAGGTGCCGGGAATCCTAGGCAATCACGCCTATGCCGTGCTGGACTACGATCCCGGGGCCGACATGGTTACCATCTGGAATCCGCACGGCAACTCGTTCACCCCCAAGGGAAAACCTGGAATCACCTCGGGTTATCCCACAAAAAATGGCGTTTTTTCGCTGCCGACCGCCGAGGCCGTGGTGGTTTTCACCGGCTTTTCGTTCGAAACCGGGGACCCCGCCGGCCCCACCCGGCCCTGAGGGCGCCGAACTCAGGCCATGCTGAGTTCGGTGCGCTTGGCCTCCTGCTCCTCGGCCAGCTTGCGGATGTCCTGCGTCACCCGCATCGAGCAGAACTTCGGCCCGCACATGCTGCAGAACTTGGCACTCTTGAACACATCCTGCGGCAAGGTCTCGTCGTGCATGCGCCGGGCCGTCTCCGGATCAAGCGACAGCTCGAACTGGCGGTTCCAGTCGAACTCGAAGCGGGCCTTGCTGAGCGCGTCGTCCCGGTCGCGGGCGCCCTTTCGGCCGCGGGCGATGTCGGCGGCATGCGCCGCGATCTTGTAGGCGATGACTCCCTGGCGGACATCGTCCTTGTTGGGCAGGCCGAGGTGCTCCTTGGGCGTGACATAGCACAGCATGGCGGCGCCGGCCTCCCCGGCAAGCGCCGCGCCGATCGCCGAGGTGATATGGTCGTATCCCGGCGCGATGTCCGTCACCAGCGGCCCGAGCACATAAAACGGCGCCTCGTGGCACACCTCGCGCTGCTTCTCGACATTCATCTTCACGAGGTGCATGGGAATGTGGCCCGGCCCCTCGATCATCGTCTGCACGCCGTGCTCCCAGGCCTTGAGCGTCAGTTCGCCCAGGGTCTTGAGTTCGGCGAACTGCGCCTCGTCGTTGGCGTCGGCCAGGGACCCCGGCCTGAGGCCGTCGCCAAGGCTGTAGGTGACATCATGCGCCCTGAGGATCTCGCTCAATTCGTCGAAGTTCGTGTACCAGGGGTTCTGCTCATGCCTGACCAGCATCCACTGGGCGATGAGGGATCCCCCGCGGCTGACGATTCCCGTCACCCGCTTGGCGGTCAGGGGAAGGTACTCGAGCAGCACGCCGGCGTGGATCGTCATGTAGTCGACGCCCTGGGCCGCCTGGCGCTCCACCATGTCGAGGAGGTCGCGGGCCTTGAGGTCGCCGATATCCTTGATGTCCTTGATGGCCTGGTACATGGGCACGGTGCCGATCGGCACGGGCGAGGCCCCGATGATTTCCCGCCGGATCAGGTCGATGTCGCCGCCGGTGGACAGGTCCATCACCGTGTCGGCGCCCAGGTGGACCGCGGTGTGCAGTTTTTCGAGCTCGTCGTCCACCTTGCTGGTGACGGCGCTGTTGCCGATGTTCGCGTTGATCTTGCACCGGGTGGCGATGCCGATGCCCATCGGTTCCAGCCGGCCCGAGAGGTGATGGATGTTGGCGGGGATCACCAGCCTGCCCCGCTCGACCTCGGCGCGGATCAATTCGGGATCCAGTTCCTCCCGGCGCGCCACGAATTCCATGGCGGGGGTGACGATACCCTTGCGGGCGGCTTCGAGCTGGGTCATGGCGGGTCTCCTGACGCGCGGGCGCGATGGGCCAGGGACCGGTTCGACGATCCGTCGCGCTCCCTTTCGCCGGCATGACCCGGATCAGGTGCGGAGGGTTTGCTCTCAGCCGGCTTTCCGTGCCGGCACCCCTGGCGACTCATCACATCTTACCCACCCGCAACCTTTCATCCACCCCGAATCGGCCAAGGCATGGATTTGCCGGGCCCGCGAATGGATAATGTCACAAGGGAATGACGCGGAGGTTCGGCATGCGCCTGACAATGATCATGGTCCTGTTACTGGCCTGGGCGGCACCGTCGCAAGCGCAGCAGGAAGCCAAGCTAGTCGACCAGGTGAGGGTTTCCATCGAGCGGGGCATTCGTTTCCTGAGGGACCAGGAGAAAGGCCGGGGGAACTGGGAGGTTGACGCCGAAAGCGCCGCCCGCAAGGGAGGATGGACCTCGCTGGCCATGCTGGCCCTGCTGCAATCCGGGGTTCCGCCCCAGGACGAGATGATCCAGCGCGGACTCAAGTACCTCCGTGGCCTGCCGCCCGAGCAAACCTACACCGTCGGACTCCAGACGATGGTGTACTGCCTCGCCGGCCAGCCCGAGGATTCGGGGCGCGTCAAGGCGAATGTCGCCTGGCTGGAACGGGCGATGGTGAGGCACCCCAACCTTGTCGGGTGGAGCTACGCCGCCGACGGGGCGATTCCCGATAATTCGAATACCCAATATGCCCTCCTTGGGCTGCATGAGGCCCTCCTCGCGGGACACCAGGTCAGTCCCGACAAGCTGCGGGCGGTGCGCCAGTTTTTCCTGCAGTCGCAGCAGCGCGACGGGGGCTGGACCTACCGGGGTGGCGGTTTCACGACGATGACCATGACCACCGCCGGCCTTTGCAACCTGCTCATCTGCGGCATGGACCTGCAGACGGGCAAGGCCGTCCTCCAGGCCGACGGCAGCGCGGCCAATTGCGGCCTGTACGACGAGATACGCCCGGTTCGCCAGGCCCTTGACTGGATCGGCACGAACTTTCCCGGGCGCATGAACCGCGAGGCCACGCGCCGGCTTCACCATGTCTTTTACGCCCTCTACGGCATCGAGCGGGCCGGAAGGCTCACCGGGCAGCGCTTCTTCGGCGGCCATGACTGGTACAGGGTGGGAAGCCGGTACCTTGTCGAACAGCAGAAACAGGACGGCTCATGGGGTTACCAGGCCGGCGAGGCCGCCTTCGGCCTCGACAACTGGCCCGTCGTGGCCACCAGCTTGTCGCTGCTGTTCCTTTCCAAGGGGCGCACGCCGGTTCTCGTGTCCAAGCTCGCCCACAATGTGGGCGACGGCTGGAACAACAAGCGTTCCGACATGCGCAACCTGACCGATTTCTGCAGCAGGGAGGTGTTCAAGGGAATGCCCCTGGCCTGGCAGATCTTCGATGTGCGCCAGGCGGCCGCCGAGGATGCCGACAGCGTCCGCGCGCTGGCCGACGAGTTGCTGGGCAGCCCCATCGTCTTCTTCAACCACCACTCGCGCGTGCCGGGCGGACGCGAGAAGGACCTTCTCAAGGAGTACCTGGCCAACGGAGGTTTCGTGGTGGCGGAGGCCTGCTGCGGCAGGGGGGAGTTTGACGCCGAATTCCGCGCCCTCGTCAAGGACCTGTTTCCCGACAACGAGATGTTCCGCCTCCCGCCCGGGCACCCGCTCTGGACCGCCACGGGCAAGTTCGTGGTGCCCGATGACGAGTTCCCGGTGTACGGGGTCTCGCAAGGGTGCAAGATCGTGCTGCTTTACCTTCCCAAGCCCATCGCCGGTTACTGGGAGGCCAAGGACGACAAGTCGAAGCGCGGGGAAATCGCCTTCAAGCTGGGCGCCAGCATCGTGGCGTACGCCACGGGCCTCGAACCGCCCAGGCCCCGCCTCACCGAAGTCGAGGTGGCCCGCGGAGGGGACAAGATCCCCGTCAGGCGCGGCTTTCTCCGCGCCGCGCAGATCCGCCACGAGGGAGACTGGCAACCGGCCCCCAAGGCCGTGCGCCACCTCATGCTCGAGGCCCGCAAGCTGGGCCTCGATGTCGTGCCCGAACCCGCCACGCTGCCTCCCGATGCCGAGCAAATCCTCGATTTCCGCTTCTTTTACATGCATGGCCGGCAAGCGTTTTCCTTCCCGCCCGCGCGCCTCGACCGCCTGAGGTTCTCGCTGGAAAACGGGGGGATCCTGCTGGCGGATGCCTGCTGCGGATCCAAGGCGTTCGACGCCTCGTTCAGGTCGTTCGTCAACGACCTGTTCAAGAACTCCGAACTACCGCCCGGGACGCCCAGGCCCAAGCTCGAACCGGTTCCCCTTGACGACGAACTGTATGGCGCCGAACTCAATGGAACCCGCATCACCGAGGTGAGGAAACGACGGGAACTGCCCGGCGGAAAGCCAAGCCCGGGGTTTGAACCCGGCCCGCCAAGGCTGGAGGGCGTGAAATGGCAGGGCCGCTGGGTGGTGCTCTACAGCCCCATCGACCTGGGCTGCGCCCTGGAACGCGCGAAATCGCCCGACTGCCTGGGGCACGACTTCGAAGGCGCCGCGACCCTCGGCAAGGCCGTGATCAACTATTCCTTGAGGCGTTGATCGCTCTCAGAAATCGAGCCGGGCGCCGAGCGTGATCCCCTGCATCCACAACGCGGACCTAGTGTCGGGAAAAACGGGCCTGGGAATCCCGCCCGTCTGCGCGAGGTTCACCACGGGATCGATCTGCTCGGCGGCCCGCCAGACCTCGGGCAAGACCAGCATGGTGTAGCCGGCGCTCAGGATCACCCTCTCGGTGAGGCGGTAGTCGACCTTGAAGTCGGCCTGCGGCAACCAGGCCAGCGAACAGGACCTGTAGCCGCCAATGTTGCTCGGCTGCGCGAGAAGCGCCGCCGGAACATTGACCGTGTTTCCAGCCAGGGTGAAGGCGCTCTCACCCGAGACGCTGGCCTGCCGGGAAAGGCCGCCCAGGCCGATCCTGCCGGCGGCTTGAAGGTGCCACCGCCCGGTCCACCATTCGGCGGTCAGCCCGGCGGTGCCGCCATTGAACATGTTCGAGGCGTTGAACTGCTCGTACGAACTGATGGATTGGATTCCCGGCAGGATGCCGCCGTTTGGCGCGAGCGACTGCCTGATGCCGATGCCGTCGCTGTAGTGCAGGAACTGGTACCCCATGATGCCGTCGAGTCGAAAGCTGCGGTCGGGCGCCTCCGATCCGTCGGGCCCCAGGCGCTGGAACAGGTTCAGCCTCGCCACGGCATCGGCGCCGTAAAGGTATCCAGCCTTGGCCGAAACCACGGCGCCCCCCTGAACGAGGCCAGGAAAATTGACGGGAATCGCGGCGGACGCCCCGGTGGCCACATCGACCACCGGCCGGCTCAGGACAAAGGGTGTGTTGGACGGGTTGCCTCCAGCCGTCACGGTCCGCGCGCCCGATCCCACCATCAGGAAAGCGCCTTGGAGCCCGATCGTTCGCTCCTCGTTCAGCCAGCATCCGGTGCCGATGCGAAGTCCCGGCCGCATGCCGTCGTTGGAAAGGTCGCCACCCGCCAGGATCACGGTGCCTGGAAGGCCGGGAAGAGCCAAGGGGTTGGCGGGATCACCCGCGGAAACAGCCGCGAGCAAGGGCGGTGTCTTCGCGCCGCGGATCCAGGCGAAGACGAAGTCCGATTCAATCCACCAAGCGCCGCTTCCGGGAAAACGATCCGAGCCAAGCTTGGGCGGGGATTGGACCGTTTCGGAGGGGAGGCCCTTGGTGAAACCGGAAACCGGTTTGGTTCCGTAGGCGTTCCAGTCGCTGCCAAAAATGCTGGAGGGCATGGCAACCGGGGAAAAGCCGCCGCTGGATTCCCCGGCCGATTGGCCGACAGGCCCAAGTGCCATGAGGAAGAACCAAGGAACCAGAGGCATGGCCATGGAGTTTCCCTCCCCGCGAGAATGCGGATTCTTCCGGTAATATCGAACCGGAAGATTGGGAAACTTGAATAGGATTTGTCACATTACCCGTTCTTGATTGGCCAAGCCAACTCAGATCGCCGAGGCAAAGCCTTCATCAAGGCTGGAGACAAACATGGCATCCACGGCTGCCTCCCTGCGAACGGAGGCCACCAAAGCCGGTGAACGGGCTGGCTCTGTTGAAGCGACAAAAACTTCCGGTGGCCGGCCATGGCCAACGCTGGAGGCCCTTGGAAGGACTTGAGCTTCCAGTTGCGGACGAACCGCGTTCACGGGGGAGAGTGCGTTGGCCAGGATGCGGCCCGGGAACTCCGGCGGGGCAGCTTGCGCCCCGATGCCGGAAACGTGAATTCCGCGAGTGGCCATTCCCGACAACCCCGCGCCGGACCCAAGGCGGGTGGATGTTGTGCGCCCAAGGAGCCTGTTGACGAAACCGCTCCATCCCGTGGCGGCGTCAAAGCCGGTGAACAAGCCGTATGCCGAGGATTCCTGGGCCGTCGATGACGGAAGGTAAATCGCAAGTCCGCCGGTCTGGCGGGAATCAGCCATCCTTGAGAACACGGTTTGATCCACCGCGGTGACAACCGATGCGGCGGCGGCGCGCACGGAGGCGGGAAGCGAAGTCGTCGTGGAAACGCGCTGCATGAACTGCTTGAGGTCGATGTTCTCGGGGAAGTCGAAACGGGTCACGCCCGCGAGGATCGACCTCACGGCCGTGAGATTGGCCGATGTCAGGCCGCGTGACGCCGTCGTGAACGCGCGCAGGGCGGTGGTGACACCGGTGACGGAGGCGCTGGCCACGGCCGAGAAAGTGGAAAAACCGTCGGAACCGTACGAGGCCGTGAAGCTCGAGACCATTCCCTGGGCCAGGGCCGTCGCGCCAACGGCCTGCGGATTGGAGTTGAGCGCCTGGAAAACGGTCCTGTAGTTGTAGCCGGGGCCGTCAATGACTTCCTCCGAGGCGAGTTGCACGGTGGCAAGTTCGCGGGCCTCGTAGGCTTGCTCGACTATGCCCATGAGGCATGCGTCGTAGGCGAGAAGCTGAAGGGGAACGCCTGCCTGGGTGATGGCCGAACGGAGGTCGCCGATCGTGATGCTGTTGTTGCCGGACTCGTCATCAAAGTTCACGCCCGACAATCCGCCGCCATGGTTCCACATGACGAGGGCGTAGTTTGAGGCCGGGGCGTTCGCGGCGCTCCAGGTGATGAAGTCGCGAAGGGTGGCCGGATCGCCGGTGTTCCGTTCCCCGATGATGTCGAAGGTGGTGGCGACCGAATTCATGTTGGCGTCGGCTTGCAGGATGGCGCGGCCGGCGGTGCCCCACGCCGCCTGGGCCCCGCCGCCGGTGGCGTACGACCGTTGATTCCACTGGTCCCAGAAAATGGAGATGTTCACGCCCGGGGCGAGGCGGGTGAGGGCATCCTCCATTTCGTTGACATCCTGGAATCCGAAAGTGGCAAGATCGGTGGCCGTCATGTAGACCATGATCGTCCAGGCCCCCGTCGAGGGAGGGGTTGGAGGATTCACGGGGGGCGCGACGGGCGGATCGACGGGGGTGGTCGGCATCTGGTGGTTGATGACCAGGCCGTAGGCCGGGCTGACGGCGCCCTTGTAACCATAGACCCTCAGGGAGTAGCTACCCGCGGCTAATCCCTCGAGGCTGAACCTCTCCTGGTCACCAACGGACTGGGAAATCGCGATCCGCTTCCCGGCCGAGTCGAGAAGTTCGGCGTCCACATCGCCCTTGCTGTGGCGGAAGTTCACAAGGACCTCGCTGGCGGCGGAACCCGCCGATCCCAGGGTGAACTTGAAGAAATCCGTGTCACCCCTGGTCAGCGTCAGGTTGCCCCATTGCTTGTTTTCCGTGATCGAGCCCAGGTTGGTGGCCGAGGAAAGCGTGTTGTTCGACTCGAAGGCGTCGGCGGGGATCGCGGGCGGGGCGGCCGATTCCGCGGCGGCGTCGAGAGTCAACTGGTAGGACGGATTGTAGGATCCCGCGTATCCAAAAATTTGGACATGGTATTTTCCGGCGACCAGGCCGGACAGGTCGATCAGTTCCCTGTCGCCCACCCCGGCGCTCGAGCGCAGGAGTTGGCCGCGCGAGTCCAGCAATCTCAGGTCGAGGTCTCCCTGGGCGTTGGCAAAGTCGATGGACACGGATGATCCGGCCTTGGCCGGCCCGGCGAGGGAAAACCGGTAGAAGTCCTGCGAGTCCGCCATGACTCCCGTGAGGACAACGGTGTTGGCGGCAGGCAAGGCCCGGGCCTGTCCGAGGGTGTCGTTGTTCTCGTAGGCATCGTCCTGAAGCATCCCGGTGACGCTGACGCTGTACTTGCCCACCGAAGTGGTGTCAAAGCTTGACACCGCGAACTGGTAGGTCACCCCCGCCGCCAGCGTCGCCGATGCCAAACTGTTCGTGGTTCGGCTTGAGGCGTCGTCGTTGAAGGCGATCCGCTCGCCTGTTGGGTCATAAACGGCGATCACAGGATCCATTTTCGATCCACGCACGGCGTCACCCGTGAAGCGGTAAGAACCGCTCCAAAGGGGCGTGAAGGAATAAATGTCGACCTCGCCGGCCACATTCGTTTCCTGACGGACCACCCGCTGCTGGTTTCCCAGCGATAGGTCGATCCTGAAAATGTCCGTGGTGCTGGCTTCCAGTTCCGCCATCGTGGGAAGCAGGTTGGAAATGGTGGGCACCTCGCGGCTTTCAAGCGCTTCGAGCGCCAGTGGGCGCTGGAGGCCATTCGGTTTGCGTGATTTCTGGCGGTTTGAACGGGCTGCCGTGAACATCGATGCTCCCCAGTGAGATTTACCCCATCTTATCGGGCCTCACCTGACTTAGCGTTCCCCGATGAATAAACCGGGCATGATTTTTTATTTTTTTCTACAAAAAGATAGAAACGCAGTTGGCGGTAACCCGGCAGACCCATGCAACCTGTTCAAAACGGCCCCAAAGCCTCGGGTCTCATTCAAGATCCGCCCATCCTTACCGTGACTCAAACCCGCGCCCTTGAGGCGTGGGCCATGGAACGACTTGGCATTCCTTCCCTGGTGCTGATGGAAAATGCCGCGCGGAACATCGCCGGGTTGGTTTTCCATGAACAACGCTTTCCTCTGCCCGTGGCCATCATCGCCGGCAGGGGCAACAACGGGGGCGATGGATTGGCGATCGCCCGGCAACTGGACGCGATGGGCATCGCCTCGCGTGCCATGCTGATCGGCCCGTTGGAATCCTGCGGCGCGGATTGCCGCTTGCAGGCCGGTGCCCTCACGGCGGCCGGGTATCCCCTCGCCATCGCCAGCGATGGCACCGAACTGACCCACTGGCTTCAGGGCGCGGGATGCGTGGTGGACGCGATTTTTGGAGTCGGTCTGTCGAGGCCGCTCGCCGGGCCGTTCGCCAGGGCGGTCGAGGCCATCAACGCCTCAGGCTTGCCCGTGTTGGCTGTTGATGTTCCCAGCGGACTGGATGCGGATAGCGGAAAACCCGTCGGCGACCTGGCGGTCCGCGCCACGCTCACGGCAAGCATCGGTGGATTGAAGGCGGGACTGACCGACCGAATCGCCCGGCCCTTCACCGGCGAATTGGTGGCCGTGGGACTTGGATTGCCCCGGGACAGGCTTGCTGATCCTTGCGCAACGGCCATCGGGATGTGAAACTTGTACCCGTTAACAACCTACCATGGGGGTGACATCATGCAGAAAGGGTTCAAGGTCTGCGGCGGACTTGCTTGCCTGGCCGCCTTACTTTTGGGAGGGCTCGGAATGACCGCCGATCCATTGACTCTGGAAGGAAAACCGGCTCCCGATGTGGAACTCACGGCCGTTGGCGCCGGAGGCAAATCGGAACAGGTCAAGCTTTCAAGCTTCAAGGGGAAGAAGAATGTCGTTTTGGCGTTCTACCCCAAGGCCATGACGCCGGGGTGAACGGTGGAATGCCGCGCGTTCAGCCAGTTGGCTGACAAGCTCGCGGAACTCGACACCGTTGTGTTCGGCATCAGCACCGACAACGCCGCCACCCAAGGCAAGTTCATTGAAAAGGAATCCCTGAAAATCCAGCTATTGGCGGATGACGGCAAGAAGATGTCGGAGGCCCTTGGCGCTCTTTCCCCACGGGGCATGTCCAGCCGTTACAGCTATGTGATCGACAAGGAAGGCGTGATTCGCAAGGTCTACATGAAGGTGAGCCCCGCCACGCATGCCGAGGAAGTGGCCACCTACATCAAGGCCAACCTTAAGAAGTAATCCTGATCGGCAAAAAGCGAAGGGGCCGGAACCATCGGTTCCGGCCCCCCGCTTTTTCACCCGGGCTGGTTACCAGCGGATGATGAAGTCGGCCGCCGCGGTGAAGAGGCCGTTGCTGCCGCTATAGGCAGCCGTGGTTCCGTTGTAGTCGTAGCGGAACTCGGGACGCAACCAGAGGCCGTCGGTGGCCTTCCACACGGCACCCAGGGTGTAGGTGGTGTAGATGCCTTCGTAGCCGGTGCGGTAGCCCTTGTTGTCGTCGAACACTTCGAACCGGAAGGTGCTCGCGAACGAGTCGGTCCAAGTGTAGGTGAAGTAGTTCACGAAGCCGTACCATGTGGCGTTGCCTTCGAAGCCGCGGGGGGTGGCGCCATCCCGCTCGAAGATCGATGCGCCGGAAATGCCGTTCTGCAAGCTGTACATGACATCGAGCAGGTAGTTGAACTTCTCGGAGAAGTTGTGGCTGAACTGCAGTTCGAAGACATCGTACTGGTTGTTGGTGCGGAGGTACTGGTTGAACTCGGCGGAACCCAGCGTGGTGTTGAAGGCCAGGTAGGTGGTCTTGTCGGTGTTGTCCCAGCGAACGCCACCGAGGTAGGCGGGATTACCGGCAGGCCCGAAGAACACATCGTTACCGGCGACGATACCGTTGGCGATGGTCCAGTTGTCGTTCAGCTTGGTCGTCGCCAAGCCGCCCGAGTTGGTGAACGGGTTGTTCATGAAGGTCAGGGCGCGGCTGACCACCCTGTTGCCTGTCGGGTCGATCGTCTCGTTGTAAATGATGGTCGCGAAACGGCCGACCTTCACATCCGTCTGCAAGCCTGGAAGATACGCTTGAAGATAGAACTCGGTCGGGTCGACGCCGTAGGTGTTCGGCAACCCATTGTTCATCCTCAACTGGCTGTCTGCCAGGTTGTTGGAAAGGGTGAACCGGTAATCCGAACCGGGAAGGATGGTGTAAGACTTGAAACCCCAGTTGAACTCATCGGAGGAGGCGTCGATCGCCTTCTCGATGATGAGCGTGTTCTGCTCGAGCAGGAACTGGTTGGCCAGGTAGTTCATGGCCATCGGCAGGTTGTTCTTGGGAGCGGTGCTCGCCGTGAAGTTGCCGTTGGTCAATCCCTTGATGACGATGCCGTTGCGGTCGAGGCGGTCACCGAACGATGTGCCACTCAGCAATTCCATGAGGAGTTGCTTGTCGCCGGAAGCGGGGGCGGGTTCCTCCTCCTTGATTTCCAGCGGGTTGGCCGGCTGATTGGCCTGAACCGGAATGATGCGGGGAATCGCATCGTTGGAGGGAAGCGGGGCTGGGGCCACAACCTGCCCCGCCGCAAGAGCGCCACTCAAGCACCATGAAAGCCACATAGAGCGAGACCTCCCTGTCATGGCGCTAAGGCGCGCCACTGGATTGGATGAGACAGGCAGCGTTTTGGGAGAGAAGCCTGGTGAACGCCTCCTGCGTGTCACGCTTTCGGTATCGGTGAGAAGTTATGAGGAAGAGCCTTGGAAAGCTGAAAATAACGCGAGGAAAGCGAACCGTGTCGCCTCAACTTCGTCCTAAGTGAAGAAATAGAAATATCTTCACCAAATTACCCAAAATAAAAAAAGGCGGGGACACCGGTCCCCGCCTCCAGAACCTGATAACCAGCAATCAGCTAGATGGCTTGGGCGGTTCCGTCACAAGTTTTCCGAATTTATACCTTCCGCTTGTCCCCCCGATGGCGGCTTTCAATCCATCGAGATCAAACTTTTCGCCCGGCTTGACCTTGAACCACACCTGCTGGGTGACCCTGCTGGCACCCAGGGTTTCCGAGTCAATCCATGCCACCTTGCTCAGTGCCGACCGCACCTTCTCGGGGCAGGAAAGTCATGTCATGCCCTGAACGGTGGCCACATAGCCGTCAAAGCCGCTGGGCGGGGCGTCGGCGGCCCCATCTCCGCATCCGGCCAGCATGACGGCCGCGCCAAGAATCACCGCCAATCCAAGTAACCTCATGCGTGTTCTCCACTCGTCGCATGGCCGGAAAACAAATCACCGGCCCCAAAGCATTCTAGCTCAGCGCCCACCTGGCCCGGCGTATTTCTCGAGCCATGAAAAGACTTCCTTGTGCCAGTATTCCGAGTTGCGCAACTTGAGCACCCAGTGCCCCTCGTCTGGAAAATTGATGAACCGGCTGGGCACACCCAGCCTTTGGAGCGTCGTGAACAACTGGTGGCCCTCGCTGACCGGCACCCGAAAATCGAGGTCGTTGTGGATGATCAGCATGGGAGTCTTGAAGTTCGCGGCGAGGCGATGGGGGGAATGTTTTTCATAGCTTTGCTTGTTCGGTCCCCAGGGGGGACCGCCATGCTCCCACTCGTCGAACCAGAGTTCCTCGGTGGTGGCGTACATCGACTCGAAGTTGTAGACGCCACAGTGGGTGATGAGCGTCTTGAACCTGGTGGTGTTTCCTTGGAACCAGTTCATCATGTAGCCGCCGAAGCTGGCCCCGGCACTCGCCATCCTTTCGCGGTCGATGAACGGGAGTTTTTCAACAACATCCAGGCCGGCCATGAGGTCGCGATAGCATTTGCCGCCCCAATCGCCTGAAATCTCGTCAACGAATTTTTGGCCGAATCCCGTGGAACCACGGGGGTTGGGACAAGCCACCACATAACCGCGGGCCGCCCACAGGGACGGGTTCCACCGCCAGCTCCATCCATCCTCCCAGGCGCCCTGCGGACCGCCATGAACCAGATAAACCAGCGGCCATTTTTTCGCGGGGTCGAAGCCGGGGGGCTTGAGGAGCCACATTTGCATCGTGGCCCCCTCCACGGGAACCGACAGCGACTCGGGCCGGGGCAGGTCGAGGGCTGACAAAAGCTTGGCATTGTGCGCGGTCAGCAGGCGGGGTTCCTGCTTGCCGGGCTCATAGATGGCCACCTCGGCCGGCCTGTTCATGCGCGCCTCGGTCATTCCCAGCACCCGGCACGATGAATCGGCTGAAAGCGACCCGAGCATTCCCACCGGCCCGCAGAGCCTGACCGGATCCTTGCCCGCGGAAGCCTTATAGATCGAGTTGCCGCCACTCTCCTCGACCTGGAAAAGAACCTCGCCCGCCGGGGCAGTGACGAAAGCGTCGACGGACCGGTCGAGGTTTTTGGTCAGTTCGACGGGCTTGCCCCCGAGGCTGCCATCGGGGCCGCAGGGCGCCTGGAAAAGTTCCCATTTATCGGCCTCGAACCCCGCGCGGCGCTGCGCCCTGAAGACGAGGGTCTTGCCATCGGGCGTGAAGGCCGGGGCGCCCTCGGCGCCCGCGCTTCCGGTTCCCAGCGCCGGCCAAGCCGTCGCGCCGCCGGCGACGCTGACCCGGCAAAGCTCATGCCGCGTGTTCCAAGCCTCATCCCGGGCCGGCACCGCCGTGAATACCAGCCATTCGCCATCCGGACTGAAGGTATAATCATCGCCTCCGGAAAAGGTGGACGAGGTCGGGTAGGCGTCCCGGTCTCCCGGGGTCACATCCCTGGGTTCCGAAGCCTGGAGCGTTTCAGGATTGAAGGCGCAGACGAAAAGGTGCTGGCGCCTGTCCTCCACATACTCGTCCCAGTGGCGGTAAAAAAGCCGGTTGAAGACCTTGGCCTTGACGGGGCTTTTTTCGGCGTCGTCCTTGCGCTTGCGGTTCAGCTCGTCGCTTTGGGCGAAGGGCTTGTCGCTGTGCTCGGGCCACACCGATGAGACAAACGCGATCTTCTTACCGTCATTCGACCAAACCGCCGCCGAGGCTTCGGTGCCGATGGTTGTCACCTGCCTTGCCTCGCCGCCCGAGACGGGAATCACCCAGAGCTGGTTGTCGCCGCCGCGGCTCGACTCGAACAGGATCAGTTTCCCGTCGGGCGACCACCGGGGCCGGCGGTCGCGCTTGGCCGACCTTGTCAGGGACATCGTTTTCCCGGTCGCGATTTCAGCGATCCATATCGATGCCGTCGTCTTGTTTTCCTTGAGGTTGGGCACGGCCGCCACATAGGCCACATGCTTGCCATCGGGACTGACCCGGGCATCGGAAATCCGCTCAAGCCTGAAAAAATCGTCAAGGTTCATTGGTTTCCCGCCTCCCGGGCCCGCCGCTCCGGCCGCCTGGGCCGCGTCGAGCCACAGGTTCGCCAGCAAAATCGCCATCATGGGTGATTCCTCCCGTGTTCGATTTTCACAAGGGAATTGTAGGAAATTTAGGCGGCCATGAAAAAGGAACGCGGCCCTTCCCGGGGGGAGAAGGGCCGCGCAAGGAGGAGGATGGCCGACCGGGGGGAACGGCCCATCTTCTGTGAGAACCAGCCAGCACCGGGGGGATGTTGGCTCGCCTGCTCAAGACATATGCCCGGGGGGAGCACCAACCCGAAGGTTGACTGTCTTGAACGAAAGCAACAATGCACCCCTTGTGCCAATCAGAAAGCACGGGTTGGCCAACGGACGCAAAACAAGGCTCAATCAACACTTAAAATTTCAATGCCATTTATTTCGCCCGGATGGTTTGGCCATCTCGCCCCCGGGCATGGAAGGATTTACAACAGTAAAAGATTCAATGTTGTAACCGTTACAACCGGCACAGGCGGAAAGTTCAACCATCATGTCCCAGTCCCTGCTTCAGCGATTGCATTCGGAAATCGATCGCATTCCGATCGTCGATTCCCATTCCCATGTGCCGGGCCCCAAACCCACCGCCACAAGCCTCGATGACATTCTGGGTTACCACTACTACACCGAGTTGGCGCATTCCGCCGGGATGCCCAAGACCTGCCTGGAACCGGGTTTCGAACCCCGCGAGAGATGCCGCACCCTTCTTGAATGGTTGCCTCGCCTGGCCAACACGGCGCAGCATTCCTGGTTTGTGCGCGTTTGCCGCGACCACCTTGGCTATGCCAGCCACGCGCCCACCCGGGCCGACGCTGATTTTCTTTTCGATTCCGCGGCCAAGGTTTTCAACGCGGCCGGTTGGGAGCAGGAGCTTTGGAAGCGCACCAAGGTTGAAGCCGTCTTCCTGACCAACGATTTCGACGACCCCCTGACCGGCTTTGACACCCGGCGCTATGTGCCCTGCCTGCGGACCGATGATCTCGTCTTTCATTTCCACAAGGACGAGGTGAGGGCCCGACTGGCCAAGGCCACCGGCATCGACCGCCGCGACGGCCCGGGCGTTCGCGAGGCGGTCGGCAGGCTGTTCAAGCATTTCATTTCCAAGGGGGCGAAGGCCTGCGCCATATCCCTGCCGCCCGACTTCAGTCCCGAGCCGGTGAGCCCGGAGGCGTTCGGGAGGGCCCTGGAGTCGAATGAGGCGGGCAACCCGGACAGGCAAAACGGCCTTTTCTGGATGCTGGCCGAGTTCTGCCAGGATCACCAGCTACCCTTCGACCTCATGATTGGCGTCAACCGGAAGGTGTACGAGAACGGCGTTTTCCAAGGTCAGGACCTGTTCGACCGCCGCACCTCGCTCCTTCAGTTCCGGAAATTGTTCAACGCGTTTCCGAAGGTCGTTTTCCCCGTTTCCGTGCTGGACGGGGCGCAGAACCAGGAACTGGCCAGCCACGCGTGGATATTCCCGAATGTGGTGGCCCACGGCCATTGGTGGTACGCCAACATCCCCGGGATCATCACGCGCGACCTGCGGGAAAGGCTGCAGGCCGCGCCGCTGGGCAAGCTGGTGGGATACTACTCGGACGCCTACAAGCTGGAGTTCGTCCTGCCGAAGTTCGCGATGTTCCGCGGCATATTGTCCCGGGTTCTCGCGGAGGACCTCGTGGAACCGGGCTACCTGACCGAGGAACAGGCGGTTGCCGCGGCGGTTGAACTGCTCAACGGCAACGCCCGGAGGATCTTTGGATTCACGGGGTGAATGCCGGGCCAATCCTTCATGATTTCATTACAATAACCAGATGAAGGTGATTCGGCCCAGCGGCCGGGCGCCCGCCCAGTGCGAGGATCGTGGCCTTGTCCGACCTACCGCCAACCAATCCGCCCGCCGAAGAGGGGGTGCCGCCGGGAGAGGGCTCACAACCCCTCGACATCGCCGACGAGTTGCGCGACAGCTACCTGACCTATGCGATGAGCGTGATCGTGAGCCGCGCGCTTCCGGACGCCCGCGACGGCCTCAAGCCATCCCAGCGCCGCATCCTGGTGGCGATGAACGACCTCGGGCTGGGGCCGACAAGCGCGACCAGCAAGTGCGCGGGCATCGTCGGCGAGACGATGAAACGCTATCACCCGCACGGCGAGCAGGTGATCTACCCGACCTTGGTCCGCATGGCCCAGGACTGGAACATGCGCCACAGGCTGGTGCACAGCCAGGGCAACTTCGGTTCGATCGCGGGGCTTCCCCCCGCCGCGATGAGGTACACCGAGGCCAGGCTGACTCCCGTCGCCGCTGAAATGCTCGAGGACCTCGAGAGCGAGACGGTGGACTTCATCGACAATTACGACGGCAAATACCGTGAGCCCCTGGTCCTGCCCAGCCGGTTCCCGAACCTCCTGGTCAACGGGTCCGACGGCATCGCCGTGGGCATGGCCACGGAAATCCCGCCCCACAACCTCGCCGAGGTGTGCGACGCCGCGATCCGCGTGATCGACGAGCCTTCGGTGGGAATCCTCGACCTGATGGAGTTGCTGCCCGGCCCGGACTACCCGACAGGCGGCATCATCTGCGGCCGGGGGGGCATCCGCGAAGGCTACCTGACCGGCCGCGGGCGAGTGACCCTCAGGGCGCGGGCCCATGTCCATGCCGAGGGCCGGCTGAACCAGATCATCATCACCGAGGTTCCCTTCCAGCAGACCCGCAACCGGCTTGCCGAGCAGATCGGCGAATTGGTCAAGGCGGAGCGGATCAAGGGGATCTCGGCGATTCGGGACGAGTCGAGCCAGCGCGGCGGTGAACCCGTCCGCCTGGTGATCGACCTCAAGCGCGACGCAGACCCCGAGACGGTGCTCAACCAGCTTTACCGGTTCTCGCCCCTGGAGCGGACCGCCAGCATCATATTGCTGGCGCTCGTCGACGGGCGCCCCCGCCTCCTGACGATCAAGGAACTCATCGAGTGCTTCCTCAAGCACCGCACCGAGGTCATCAGGCGCCGCACCCAGTTCCTGCTCCGCAAGGCCAAGGAACGATGCCATGTTCTCGAGGGCCAACTGATCGCCATCAGTTCGCTCGACGAGGTGATCCGCATCTGCCGTTCCTCGCCGAACCGGCAGGAAGCCAAGCGCAACCTGATGGACATGCCTGTCTCACGCGCGGTCCTCGAGCGGGCCTTGGGCGCCGAGGGCTTCGCGGCGCTGACACGGGAACTGGGAGACCTGCCGGAATACCGGATGACGGAAGCCCAGTCCGACGCCGTGGTGCGGCTGCAGCTTGGCCAGCTTGCCGCGCTCGAACGCGACGAGATCCTCAAGGAGTTCCAAGGCCTCCGGGGCGACATCACGGGTTACGAGGCACTGCTGTCCGACGAGAGGAACATCCTCGCCGTGGTTCGGGCCGACCTTGTCGAACTCCGTGAACGCCACGGGCAGCCCCGCCGAACCGAAATCGGAGGCGACGCCGAGGAACTCGAGGACGAGGACTTCATCGAGAAGGAGGACAGGGTCGTCACCCTGAGCCGCCTGGGCTACATCAAGAGCCAGTCGCTTACCGACTACCGGACCCAGAACCGCGGCGGACGCGGCGTTTCCGGTGGCATGACGCGCGATGACGACTTCGTCGAGCGGATGTTCGTCGCCAGCACCCATGCCTACCTGCTGTGCTTCACGAACCTGGGCCTCGTCTACTGGATGCGCGTTTTCCGGGTGCCCAAGCTGAGCCGGACCAGCCAGGGACGGGCGCTGGCCAATGTGCTTTCGCTTCGGGCCGAGGAAAAGATCTCAGGCATTTTGCCGGTGGCCTCCCTCGCGGAAACCGACGGGCAGTCGGTGGTGATGGTGACGCGGCGCGGCGTGGTGAAGAAAACGCCCCTGGCGGATTACTCGCGGCCCCGCAACGGCGGCATCATCGCCATCAACCTCGACGAGGCCGACAGCCTGATCGGCAGCGCCATCGTCCGCGAGGGCGAGCACATCATGCTGGTCACGCGGAACGGACTCGCCATCCGGTTCGACGCTTCCGACACCCGGGACACCGGCCGCAACACGCGCGGCGTCAAGGGTATCAAGCTGGTGGGCGACGACGAGGTCGTGGGCATGGTGGTGGTCGATCCCGCCGGCGCCCTGCTCACCGTCTGCGCCAACGGATTCGGGAAGCGCACCCCCTTCGGCGTCTCGAATGTCGAGGAAGAGGACGAGGTCCCCGAGGCCGAGGTGGCCGAACCGGCCGGCGGTGAGGACGGCGAGGAAATCCCCGAACCATCCACCCTCAGGTACCGCCTCCAGCGCCGGGGCGGCAAGGGCGTGCGCGACATCAAGGTGGAAGGCCGCAACGGCCCGGTCATCGGCATCGCCGCGGTCAAGGGCGACGAGGATCTCATTCTCATTTCCGCCAGCGGCATGGTGAACCGCAGCCCGATCGGCCAGATCCGCCTGTGCGGCCGCAACACCAAGGGGGTCAGGCTCATCAACCTCCGCGATGGCGACCGGGTGGCCAGCCTCGCCGTGGTGGCGCACGAGGAACCGGCGCCCGCCACGGAAGGGGATGCGGCACCGCCCGCGCCCTGACCCGGCATCCGAACGGGAGTCCCGCGATGCGCGTGCTTGTGACCGGTGGATACGGATTTTTTGGCGCGTGGATTGTCCGCGAACTGCTCGGACAAGGTCACGAGCCGGTGCTTTTCGACCTCGACCAGAATCCCCGGCGCCTCGAGATCGTGCTCACCGCCGAGCAGATCTCCAGCCTGCCCTTCCATCAGGGTGATGTGAGCGCCCCGGGCGCGGTGCTGCGGGCTTGCCGCGAGCATGGCGTCGGCGGAATCATTCACCTGGCCGGGCTTCAGGTGCCCACCTGCCGGGCCCGGCCGATTGATGGCGCCCGGGTCAATGTTTTGGGAACGCTCGAGGTGCTGGAAGCCGCGCGCCAGCTTGGCGAGTCCATCGACAGGGTGGTGCTCGCGAGCAGCGCCGCGGTTTTCGGACCTCCCTCGATTTACCCGGCCGGCCCCCTGCCGGACGATGTCCGCCTTTCACCGGGCACCCATTACGGCTGGTACAAGCTGTGCAACGAAGGGAACGCCCGCGTGTATGGCACCGACCATGGCGTGAAAACCGTGGCTCTCCGCCCCTGGACGGTTTACGGCCCCGGGCGCGATGTCGGCATGACGAGCGAGCCGACCCGCGCGGTGAAATGCCTCGCGCTTGAACGCCCCTACAAGATCTCGTACGGAGGCGTTCAGGACCTCCAGTTCATGCCCGACGTCGCCAAGGCGTTCACCCGATGCCTCTGCGCCCCATGGAAGGGCCCCAAGGCCTACAACCTGAGGGGCACCGTGGTTGACATCGGGCAATTCCACCAGACGCTGGCGCAAGTCGACCCGCGGGCCGGTTCACTGATCAGCCACGGCGACAGCCAACTGCAGATCGCCCCCGACCTGAGCGACGCCTCCCTGCAGTCCGACTACGGCCCGTTGCCGCCGACGCCGCTGGCCGAGGGATTGTCGGCAACGCTCCGGATATTCCGCGACCTGCTGGCCAAGGGCCAGCTCGACACGAGCGACCTGGGCTGACCCCTTGCCCGGCTATAGCCAACTTCAACGATTGGGGTTGTTCGAAGCCCATGTCCTTCCAATCGTTGGGAAATGATGCCAGTCAGCCCCTCACATTGCTGGTGGTTCTTGAGATCGGGCTTCCAATAGATGAGTTGCGTTGATCATGCCGATAAAAATGCCGCTTAAGCATGTTAAAAAGATCCCCAAACGGAGGTGCGAAGCGCCGGAGGAGCGGGTCAACCAGACCAAGAAAGGTTGCTTGATGGCCGTGCCACGGCGTCAATCCTTCTTTTGACTCTCCGCCTCAGCCACCTCGCGCTCGGCGAGCGGCTTGGTCGAGCAGGCGAGGTGGCTGCGGCGCGGCGACCTGTGGAATTGGTTGAGTTGGAAGAGTGGTGCCCAAGGTTTCCTCCTACGACGGGCAACAACGCGGATATGGGTGAATGTGTTCTTTAGCACACTATCCGAGAAATGCCGGTCAAGAAAAAATTGGCTCGCTCCTCCAGCTCTCTTGATTGCCGGTTGCAGGTCTTGTCGAGTGACAATATACTCGGGAAACGGGCCGTAATGGACAGACCGAGCGACCGGAATAGATTGACCGGCACGGTGATAGATAGACCGGCCCCGGTCTATCTAACCACCAGTTCGGCGGTGGCAGGTCGTTGACGCTGTGAAAACGGCTTGCGGTCTAGAATATCTCTCATGACAAACAGTGGGTATCCCGGCATGGCCAAGTGAAAGCAGCGCACTGCGCGCGAATACGTCCACCACAAGTGCAAGACTGTCACCGTCATCGAAGGGCCGGAGTTCGCAGCGCTGGCCGACCCGTTGGCGAACATGACCGGCACCTATTGTGCGCAGTGCGATGATGCGTTCCCCATCACAGAGTTCGCTTGGGCCGACACCGGTGAGCGGATCTCGGAATACTACGAACGCTATCGGCAACAGGCGTCGCCCACTCAGCGGTTCCTGGCGTCGCGTGCGGGGATGTTCGTCATGGCGGCGGCAGCGGGTCTGCTGGCACTGTTGGTCGGATTGCTCGTCCTGAATATGACCGTGGCCGCGGTGATATTGGCCGTCGTTGCCGTGGTCGCGACGATTACACTGCACACGCTGTCGCTCGGGCCGATGGTCCTCAAGCAGGTCCTCGGAACCAGTGACCCCCGACTACTCGATTGACCGGATGCGAACCCATTTCGCCTGAATGAAAACGCCGAACAAAGCGGTGAACCGGAACCGCCGATGACGCGAGTTTTTGAAATCATAGTTTCTTGGCCGCGGGCCGGTTACCGCCAGCGTTCGGCCCCGGAGGGAGTTCGCCATGCGTCGCGAGATCGTGACCGTTCTCGCCGTGGCCGGTTGCACGGCTACGCGGTTGGGTCGAAAATCGGATGTTCGCGCGTCGGCAAAAACATTCTCAACAGGGAGCTGTATGATGCGGCCAGTCGTTCGCCTTCACATGTTCCTCCTTTCACTGCTTCTCGCGCCACTGGCCGCGATGCACGCTGTCGAACCGAAGACGGGCGAATCCAAGAGGATCGACCTCGGCGATGGCGTCGCGCTGGAGGTTGTCTACTTGCCGCCCGGCGAGTTCCTGATGGGCAGCACGCCGGAGGAGAAGAAGTGGGCCACCGGCATCGAAGGCGGTGCTCAGCCGGGGACGGATCGCGAATCGTTTGAAGGCGAGAAGCCGCGACTCACTCGCGTGAAGCACGGCGTCTGGATGGGCCGTACGGAAGTCAGCGTCGGGCAGTTCAAACGATTCGCCGAAGAGAGCAAGTACGTCACCGATGCTGAGAAGCCCGGCGGCAAGACTCAGGTCTTCGACCCGGAATGGGATGGCTACCGACTGACGACGAAGGTGGCTCACCCGTGGAAGTCGATGGTTGGAAAAAGCTGGCGCGATCCCCATTGGGGGTTCCAGAATCGGGATAGCTTCCCCGTGGTGTGCGTGAGTTACAATGACATGAACGCTTTTTGCAAGTGGCTCACGGATCGGGAACATAAGGCCGGTCGGTTGTCGGAAGGGTTGGAGTATCGCCTGCCGACGGAAGCCGAGTGGGAATACGGGTGTCGCGGCGGTAGCAAGGAAAGCCTCTACTTCTGGTGGGGCAACGACCTCGAACGCGGCGAAGGCCGGTTGAACATTTCTGCCATCGACTTCCTGCCGGGTCGCAAGAAGACCTGGCCACTAGGGAAGGCGCCATGGAGCGATGGCTTTGCGTTCGTCTCGCCCGTGGACCACTACGGCGAAAAGGGGCGCAACGGCTTCGGACTGGCTGACACGTGCGGCGGGGTGTGGGAGTTCGTTATCGACCACTTCGACCCGAAGGGCGGGCACGAGGAGATCTACTACGAGAACGCCGCGAAGCGAACCGTGTCACGCCCCGTGTGCCGCGGCGGAAACTACTTCGACGTGCCCGGCAACGCCCGCAGTGCCGTTCGGTTGGGAATCCAGAGTCCGACCTACTCCGACTCCCGCGACGGCTTCCGCGTCTGCCTGGGCCGTGTCGTAACCAAGCAATAGTCTTGGAACGCCAGCAGGAGGGACAACTCCATGAAACCCCGGAGGTGTTCAACACCGACCGGGGGGTGCGGTTGAGTGGGGGGGCCGGGTGTTCAGACTCATGAGTGGACATCGGCGACCCCGCGGGACAGTGGCTCGCACCTCCGTTCGGGGCTCTTTTTAACATGCTAAATCGGCATTTTTATCGGCATGATCAATCCAACTCATCTATTGGAAGCCGGCCCTAGTTCCAGAGCGCCGCCTCGATCCCCAACCCGGGACCGAACCCGAGCATCACGCAAGGCGCGCCGGCGCCTGAGTTCATCAACCTCTCGAGGATGAACAGGATGGTCGGGGAAGACATGTTGCCATGATCGGCCAGCACGGCCCTTGAAACATCGAGCGCGCCGGACGGCAATCCCAGCGCCTCCGCGGTGGCATCGAGGATCCGCGGGCCGCCAGGGTGGACGGCCCAGGTGCGGATGTCTGAAATGTGAAGCCCGAAACCGGCCAGCCAGGAAACAATCCAGGGCCGCAGGTGGCTGGAAATCAGGCTTGGCACCTGCCTGCCGAGCGTCATGGCGAAGCCGTGGTCGCCGATGGTCCATGTCATCGCCCCGGCGGAACCGGGAATCACGCAACCGCCGTTGCCGGCAAGCGTCCAAGGCGCCCCCGATGGCTCCCGCGTGGCCCTGCCCACCAAGGCCGCGGCGCCATCGGCGAAAAGCGAATTCGCGATCAGATGGCCGGGTTCTGTGTCGTAATGGTAATGAACGCTGCAAAGTTCCACGGCGACCACCAGAACGGCGCCCGCCCCGGCAGCGGCGAGGCCACGCGCCACGCGCATGCCGTTGAGAGCGCCATGGCAACCCATGAATCCGACATGGGTACGATTGACAGATCGAGATAGTCCCAATTCGTCAACGAGCCTGCAGTCCACTCCCGGCGCCGCGAAGCCCGTGCAGGAAACGGTGACGATGTCGGTGATTTCCGAGGAATCGGTCGATGAGCGCCGCAGGGCCTTCCGCGCCGCCTCCAGGGCCAGGGGCGCGGCGAGACGGGCGTAGTGCCTCATCCGCTCGCCCGTTGCCGGCCCCCCCGGGCCGCCGCGACCGGGCAGGAACGGCGAACCGCTCAGGAGCGTTCCGGCGCGCAAGTCGTCGACGAGGTCCGAACCCAAAACGATGTTCCTCGAGCGGATTCCCGATCCCCTCATGACATCCTCGAGCCAGGTTCCCTGCTCGGGAGTGGATTGGGACAGCGCCCGGGCCACCGACAGGCTGGCGTCAACATCCAGGACGGTTTCCGGCAAGGCCGTTCCAATCCCAACGATTTCCAACTTCACGGCAACCTCCGGGGCACCGACTGGCGGTCGAGCAACCATGTCACGGGCCAGGCGGCGCCGGGAAACCACCTCAGCAGGCGAACGGCCAGGGCCGGAAGCCCGCGAATCCTCAAGGCGCCGACCATGATTCGGCAAGCGGCGTGCCTTCGGCGCGAAACCCTGGCATGCTCCCGGGCCCAACGGACATGGGCCGCGCCCGGGAACCCGCGCGACATTTCCGACAGGATGATCCTCGACAACGATTCGGCCCCTTCCAGGGCCCATCCCATCCCCTCGCCGGTGAACGGTTCGAGATACCCGGCGGCATCGCCCACGGCCACGATACCCGGAACGCCCGCGACTCGCCTCCGCGTCAGCGGCGGCGTCCCGCGCCAAGCCGCCCGCCCCAAGCCAAAAGGAACCGGCCATCGGCACGATTCCAGCCATTGTTCCGCGAGGGGTCCCGGGCCTCCCGCGGCGAGAATCGCCGGCCGATCGGCAGCCATCGCCAAGTCGAGCGACCCGTCCTCCTGCCTCACCAACCCGAGATAACCGCCGTCCCCACAGGCCATGTGGATGGTTCCGGGGGCATAGGAGCCGGCATGATCCGGCCCGAGGACACACCCCGCGCCAATGCGGGAATCCCTTGCCACCGAACCGGGCAGGAGCCGGCTGGACAATTTTCCGCCCAATCCATCCGCGATGACCACGAGGCGCGCCTCGACATCCCTCGATCCATCAGGGGCTTGCAGGCGAAGCCGTTGGAAGCCGTCGCCATCTTCCACGGCAACGGCTTCCGTTCCTTCCCAAACCGTGGCGCCGGAGCGGCGCGCCTCTTGCACTAGGGCGGCATCAAAGGCGATTCGGCTCAATGCCCCGCCCGCCCCCAAGGCCACCGTGGCCTCGCCGGCGGTTGTTCCAAGCCGAAAACGGTCCAGTGGAATCATCCCGAGCTTTTTCGGCAGGCCGGCCATGGCGGGAATGCCCGACTGGTCGAGAACCGCCAGGGCCCTGCCGCTCAGGCAGGCTCCGCACACCTTCGGCCTGGGAAACAACGACTTCTCGACAAGCAACACCCCGACCCCGGCATGGGCCAGCCGCGCCGCCATGAAGGAACCGGCGACCCCCGCGCCCACCACCACCACCGGCCATGAGGGATTCATCGGGGGCGGTACTCGAGAAGCCAGCGGCAGGGCCATCGCCACGAGACCCTGGCGCCATGCAAGCCGGCTTGGCCGGCCAACTCCCGCGCCTCCGGACGGGTGAACGCCGCCCCCATGCTGGCCGGACCGTCGAACCAAACCACCGGCGAGCGGGTGAGGCAGCGGGACGCCAATCCGACGACAAACGCCCCCCAGTAACCCCGGTCCAGGTCGTTGACGAGAAGAAGCCTTCGTGTCCTGGCCGCCATGGCCGCCAGCAAGCGAACGGCCTGTTCCTCGGTCAGGTGATGCAGGAACAGGGAACAGGTGACAAAGTCGAAGGGGCCGGCCGGCAATCCATTCCGGTCATCGAGGGCATCGGAATTGACCCACCTGATTGATTGTTCTCCCGAAACTCCGATTCCGAGCCCGCGGGCCGCCATTTCCGCCTCGGCCAGGGCCAAGGGAGCCCGGTCGATGGCCGTGACCGCCAGGGGGAGACGGTTTTGGCGGGCCCGGCAGGCCAAACCCAAGGGCAAGTCGCCCGAGCCCGTGGCGACATCCAGGAGCGTGTTGGGCCCCTCGGTGGAAAGTTCGGCGCGCAAGGCTTTCCAAAGCATGCCGGCGCCAAGGCTCACGGAATTCAGCCGGGCCAATCCCCTGAGCGCCTGCCTGTGAAGGCCGGGATCCAGGTCGTCGCGGTCCATCCATTCCGATTGGAGCAGGCGGGGCGGGGGCAAAGGATCCTCCAGGCGTGGCGCGCAACTGGCGAACGAACCGTGTCCCAGTTATGCTACCGCAATGAACGCACCGAGGATTTTCGATGGGTGAACCCGTGGTGGTCGCCGGAGGCCATTCCGAGCGTGGCCGACGCGACAACAACGAGGATGCCCACTCCATTCGGACCGACCTGGGAGTCTTCATTGTCGCCGATGGCATGGGCGGACTCGCCGCGGGAGAAGTCGCCAGCCGGCTGGCCGTTGACTTCATACCGCCCAAGGTAATCGAACGCCTGGGCCGGCACGACAGGCCCGACGAGGCGCTCCGAACCGCGATCGAATCGGCAAGCCAGGCCATCCTCGCCAAATCCAACAGCAGCGGAGAATCAATCCGGATGGGCACGACAGCCGTCGTGGCCCTGGTCAGGCCCGGCAGGGTCTTCGTGGCCAACCTGGGTGACAGCCCGGCCTATCTTGTGAGGGGCGAAAGGGTGATCCGCCTGACGCTCGACCACACCGTGGCGGAGGAATTGGTGAGGAAAGGCGCCCTTTCCCCGGATCAGGCCCGCAGGAGTCCCTTGAGAAACCGGCTCTACAAGTACCTGGGATCACCCGAACTCAAGGAACTGGCCGATGTTCACGATTTCCCGCCGCGACCGGGTGACAGGCTCATCCTCATGTCCGACGGCGCGTCGGGACTGTTGGGGGAAGACGAGATCGGCGACATCGCGGGCATGCCCGCCGATCCCGACATCCTGGCCAAGGCATTCGTCGACATGGCATTGGAAAAGGGCTCGCATGACAACGCCACCTGCATCGTGCTGGCGTTCGAGGCGGGCGAGCCTACTTCGCCTCCAGCATGACCTTCGCCGGTTGAAGGCATGACTTCTCATTGCAAGCCTGGAAAGAAACCAGCACCTTCAAGGGCCCCTTGGGCGCCTCGGCGAACTTGACTTTGATCTCTTCGCTGTTTTCGTACACGCGGTAGTTGCCCACGACGGGATCGACCACCTGCTTGCCGGCGGGGTAAACCACCTCTCCCTTGGCGCCTCCCTGGAGAACGACCGAGGTGGCAACGGGCTTCAGGTCGTCATTGCCGGGCGGGTTGGCATAGATGTGCCAGCCCTTTTCCACGGCGAGGCTGACCACGAGAACGCTGGCGTTTCCATCTTTCTTGATGGAAACGGCGGCCTTCACCACCGACTCCGAACCCTTGCCCTGGGCCAGCAGGGTTCCAACCGCTGATACCGTCATCACCAGCAATGCGAACGCCCGGCGTGTCATGTCGCTTCTCCACACAAAAAATGAAACTTGGGAACATTTTGATAGTATCATTCCACCCGCGCGAAGCGTGTCTCCGCAACATCAAGGAAATCCCATGAATGTCCTTGCACGGATTGTTGTGTCGACCGGCCTGACCTGCGGCCTGGCGGTGGTTTCCGCCCAAGGCCAGGACAAGCTGCCGCCCGTCGGCGAAAGGGCCAAGGTCGTTTGGGAAACCGTGAACGCCGCACCCCATGCCATGGCGGCCAACGAGCACATCGCGATCATCATGACCAAAAGTCAGGAGAAGAAGGCGGCAGAATACCTCGCGACCGCCGAAAAATACCGTCAGGCGGCAACGAAGGCCTGCGGCTACGCCAATGAGGCGCCCTGGCAGGATCCCTTGGTCGTGCTGGTGCTTCCGGGAAAAGAGGAGTTTGGAACCTATGTGCGCCGCGTCCAGAAAAGGATGCTGGAAACAGGCGAAACCACTTCATGGTCGATGGCCGACGACCAGCTCCATGCCGGCATGTTCCTGAAGGGTGGCAAGACCATGGCCCCATCGGACGCGCAAGTCGGTGAGTTGGTGGCCGCTTGCGTGGCGGCGCGCAGGATCGGTGTGAAGAACCCGTCGCCCGACTGGATCGCCGATGGATTCGGCAGGGCGACCACCCACAAGCTCGCCATTCCGACACATCGACAGTTCCTGTTGTCGGAAAAGCGCAGGGCCAACCAGGCATACCGCAACCTTGCCGTTTCCCCATGGAACAACTCGGCGACGGGCGAAGATGGTGCCGCTGGACGCTACAGCCTGATGTACCTGCTCGCCTACGGCCCACCGGCCGAGAAATTCCCGGCATTCTTGAACTCGTTCCGCCCGGATGAAAACCAGGAAAGTGTTCCCGTCGAGTCGGCTCTCTCCAAGGCCGGCATCACCCCAACCACATTATGGCCGACATGGAAAAGCTGGGCGGCGGGGTGGCGTTGACCCTTGACAGGCCCGAAGCCTTGATATGAATTAATATTTTGGCCTTCCGTGAGTGGCGGCAACGCCCTCCGGCCATGATGCCCGCCACCAGTGGCGCTGAGCAGTGGCCCGTTGAACGGCCGATGACATGAAAGGAATCCAGCCATGCCGCTGGGACTTCTGGCCCGCAAGGTGGGCATGACCCAAGTATTCAATGAAAAGGGGCTAGTCGAGCCCGTGACCGTTCTTCAGGCCGGTCCGTGCCCGGTTCTCCAGGTGCGCACCACCGAACGGGACGGGTACAACGCCGTGCAGATCGGGTTTGAGGACAAGTCCCGCGCCCGCGCGACCCGGGCCGAAAGGGGACATGTCTCCAGCGAACTCGTCTCCAAGCGCCGGGAAAAGCTCAAGCTCGCGGGCCAACTGGAATCGCTTCCCCCCAAGGCCGAATGCGAGCCCCAGAGGTTTGTCCGCGAGTTCCGTCTCGACGCCGCCGCCACCGTCGCGGTGGGCGCGAAATTGGTGGTTGGCGAGATCTTCAAGGACACCAAAAAGATTGATGTCATCGCCAATACGAAGGGCCGCGGCTACACGGGCGTGATGAAGCGCTGGAACTTCGCGGGCCTTCCCGCCGCCCACGGTGCCAAGAAGGTCCACCGCTCGGTGGGCAGCACCTCGTCACTGGCCAGCAACCGAGGTTTCGGCCGCCCCAAGAAGGGCAAGAAGATGCCTGGCCAGTACGGCAACGAGCGGGTGACCATCCGCAACCTGACCGTCGTGAGAATCGACGCCGAGAACAACCTGCTGCTGGTTCGCGGCGCTGTTCCCGGCCCCAACGGCGGATTGGTGATGATCCGCCCGACAAACAAGATCAAGCGCTGATCGCGCGCCGGGTCGCCGCGTGGTTGCGCCACGCGGCGGCGACCGCTAAGATTCGGTTCGCGCCGAATGGGGACAGATAGCTCAGCCGGTAGAGCACAGCACTGAAAATGCTGGGGTCGTGGGTTCAAATCCCACTCTGTCCATTCCCCCCCCCTCATCTGTTTCTCCGGTTTCGCCTCAACAAGCCTCCCCCGTACTGATTCCCATCACGAACCCGGGCCTTGGCGTGGATTCGCCCCGGTGCCGGCCCATTGCCGTAGCTGATTTGCAAGTCGGATGAGGGCGCTCTGCCGCCCCGCGCCACCTCCTTCACTTGCCGGAAATTTGCGCCACTGAATGAATCAATTGGACTTCCTGGCGAAACGATCTTGGACAGGTAACCAACCACAAAGAGGAAAAAACATGGCGAACATCACGCTGGCAAGGCTCCTGAAGCTCAAGAACCGCTATGTCTCCCGTCTGGCGGAGACCGGCTCAATTGTCAGGCTTTACAACAGCAGGATTGTGGGCGAACACCCGGTGAATGTCCGCGGCAGCTTTGAGGCGCACAAGCTGACGCTCGAGCGACTTGTCAACATCAAGCAACTCCTCGAGGACGCGAACCAGGGAGAGCAACGCGGACGGATTTTAAGGATCTCCGAACTTAAAACCATGCTCGGCTGGCTCAAGGAACTCGATGTCAAGTCGGGCAAGGACACCAGCGGCTACCTCGAGCGTGAATATGTCGCTGAAATCAAGCTCGAGGAACGGCAAGAGATAACAAGGACGATCGAGGAGGAGATCTTCCAGACCCAGGAGGAGATCGACTCCTACAACGCGACCACCAAGGTTCCCCTACCCGAGGGATACGAAATTCTCCCCGAATGACGGGGAGACCGGAACACGGGACCGGCATGGCCGGTTCGGCAGGTGGTGAAATGGCCAGTGCTTGACAAACGCAAAACACCAGCGAACCCTGGTCGGAACTCATGACTCAAACAGGGCGAGTTGGCTCATGCCTCATGACTCAAGCCGCAAACCTCTTTCTTCGCCACTTCCCGAACGCATGCCGGTTCCGTGCCCATGATTTGCGGCCGAATGTCCGAACAAACCGGAGGCCCGCAAGAATGAAATGGGCGGGCGGCGGTTGAGACCGCCGCCCGCCCGATGGATTGCCAACCTCGGCTGATCAGACCTTGGGTAGCTGCCAGTTCCCGCGGCGCTCGCGGTCGTACCATCCCTCAACGGCCTTGGAAGCGCCGACAAACTTCCAGCCTTGCGGATCCCACTTGATCTTCTCGCCGGTCCAGTAGGCGATGTTCCCAAGATGGCAAACGGTAACCGAGCGGGCACCGACCTCGACATCGCAGATCGGTCGCTTGCGGTCACGGATGCAGTTGATCCAGTCGCGCTGGTGGCCAGGCGAGTTGTACAAGCGCTTGTCACCGTCGCCGAGCGTCATCTTGACGATGCCATCGGGTTCGCTGGCGATGAACCCGCGGTTGACGAAAATCTTGCCCTCGGTGCCGATGAAGGCGACCCCGTTGACCTTCTTGCCCGGTTCATACTCATCGCCATGGATCAGCGGCACGCCATTGCTGTAGACAAAGCGCACCCCCTTGCCCTTGGAAACATCCGCCGGAGGGATGATTTCAACGGGGCCGGACTCGTCCATGCCAAGGCCCCACTGCGCGATGTCGAAGTGGTGGGCGCCCCAGTCGGTCATCATGCCGCCCGAATACTCCCGGTAGTTGCGCCAACTGGGGAAGTGGTTGTGAACGCCACGGGGCGAAAGAACCGAACTGTAGGGGCGCTTGGGCGCCGGCCCGAGCCAGCGGTCCCAATCGAGGCCCGGTTCATCCTTTTCCTCGGGCAGGTCGCACGGCTTGCTGGGGCCCGCGACATTGGCATAGACCTCCTTGAGCTTGCCGATGCGACCGTTGCGAACGAGTTCCACGGCATGGAGGAACTCCTTGGACGACCTTTGTTGGCTTCCCACCTGAAAAATGCGGTTGTGCTTGCGGGTGGCGTCAATCAGGAGTTTCGCCTCATGGATGGTGAGGGTCAGCGGCTTTTCGCAATAGACATCCTTGCCCGCCTGGATGGCCTCGATGGCCGGAATGGCATGCCAGTGATCCGGGGTGGCAATCACGACGGCGTCGATGTCGGGCCGGGAAAGGATTTCCCGGTAATCAACCACCGCTTGGCAACCCTTGTACTGGCCGCTCTTGGTGGGTTCGGCATAGCGTTTCTCAACGGTTTTCTTGGCGTTCTCACGACGCGTGGTGTCGACATCGCAAACGGCCAGCACCTGGCAGTCCTTTTGGCCGAGGAAATGTCCAAGGTGGCCGCTGTTCATCTTGCCGACGCCGATGAATCCGAGGCGGAGGCGGTCGCTTGGGGCCTGGAATGCGCGGCCGGATAATCCGGTCGCGGCCAAGGCGGCGGATGCGGCCATGAATCGGCGGCGATTGGGTCTGGTCATGGGAGGGGGTCCTTGGGAGGTCAATGGATCAAGCCCCAAAATTAACCGTCCAGATGGTTCCTGTCATGAAAATTTCATGCGATGCGATGTAATATTCCTTTCCTTAGGATGTTAGTCGAGTGAGGAGGATGACCAACCATGCTCACCCTGGCATCGGTGCTTACGCTGGCCATCGCCCTTGGGGCCGATGAATCCGCCTCGCGCCATTTCGAGACCAAGGTCCGCCCCCTGCTGGCCTCCAAATGCCTGTCCTGCCATTCGGCGAAGGCCGGCAAGGTCAAGGGAGGACTTGACCTCTCGACCGCCGAAGGACTGGCCAAGGGAGGCGCCACCGGCCCGGCGTTGAACCCCCGGGACCCCGATGGCGGCCTCATCATGAAGGCGGTTCGACATCTCGATGGCAACCTCAAGATGCCGCCCTCGGGCAAGCTGGCCGATGAGGCGATCAGGGAATTGGAACAATGGATTCGTCTGGGAGCCTTCTATCCCCATACCCCTCCAGCCTCCAAGACTGAGCCGCTATGGTCGTTAGCCCCGTTGGCCCGGCCATCGGTTCCCAAGCCCCGCGACGCCGGTTGGGCCAAGTCCGACATCGACAGGTTCGTCCGCGCCAGCCAGGAAAAGGCGGGTATCCGCCCCGTGGGTGATGCCGCCCCCGAGCGATTGTTCAGGCGCCTGTTCCTCGACCTGACCGGATTGCCGCCGTCGCCCTCCGAGGTGGAAGCCTTCCTCGGCAATCCAACCCGGGAGGCCTATGCCAGGGAGGTCGATCGTCTCCTGTCCAGTCAGGCCTTCGGAGAGAAATGGGGAAGGCATTGGCTTGATGTGGCGCGGTTCGCGGAAACGACGGGCAAGCAGGTGAACTTCAGCTATCCACACGCGTGGAGATACAGAAACTGGGTCATAGAAGCGTTCAATTCCGACATGCCGCATGGCGAATTCGTCACCAGGCAGCTTGCCGGAGACCTGATGGAGGAATCCAACCCGAAATCGCGCGATGCCAACCGTGTGGCCACGGGCTTTCTCGCCGTGGGTGCCAAGGCCCTCAACGAGCGAAACGCCGCGCAATTCGCGATGGACATGGCCGACGAACAAATCGACGCCACCACGCAGGCGTTTTTGGGACTCACCGTCGCCTGCGCCCGATGCCACGACCACAAGCACGACCCCGTGTCCCAGGCGGAATACACGGCCCTGGCGGCCATTTTCCGCAGCACCGACACCTGCTACGGCACAATCCGGGTCGTGCAGGCCCAACACCCCTCGCGTCTGCTCTGGCTTTCCGAATCCGCTCCGCCGGGCCGGGAACCGTTGTCGGCGGGGGAGATCGAAAGCCTCAAGAATCGATCCCTGTCGTTTTCCGAGGAAATCGAGAAGCTGAGAAAGTCGGATCCCGCCGCCGTTTTCAACAGCCTCCGGGGAGTCCGCCTCCGGCTCCAGCAGGGAGTCGTGCAAGGCAGGATCGACCTTTACCACGACAATGGCGAACCGAAGCGGTTGGCCATGGGCGTCAAGGATCGTTTCTTCCAGGTGGATGTGCCCATTTACGAGCGTGGTGAGATCGAACACCCGGGCGAAACCGTGAAAAGGGGCCTTCCCAGCCAGTTGGGCGGTTCGCCGGAACCAATCCGCAAAGGCAGCGGAAGGCTTGAATTGGCTCGCTGGATCGCTGGCCATCCATTGTCGGCGCGCGTGGCGGTCAACCGGATCTGGCAGAGGCTGATGGGCCGCGGATTGGTTCCCGGGGGAGACAATTTCGGATCCGCGGGAAATCCGCCCACCGACCCGGGCCTGCTTGATTGGCTTTGCTCCGAATTCCTGGCCCGGGGCGGTTCGACGAAAAGCCTCATCCGGCAAATCGTGACGAGCCGCGCCTATCAGCTTGGCCATGAAGCCGATCCGCTGGGCATGGAAAAGGATCCCGAGAACTCGACCTCCTGGCGGCATGAAAGGCGAAGGCTCGACGCCGAGGTTCTCCGCGACTGCCTGCTTGCGGTTTCCGGTTCGCTCGACAGGAACCCGCCCGCCGGAACCCTGCTGCCCCAGCCAAGCGAGGGGCCGGCGATGACCCCGATGGCCTTGGGACAGGGAGAAATCCAGACCCGAAAGCGCTCGGTCTACCTGCCCGTGATTCGCGACGGGGCACCCGAGTCGCTCGCCCTGTTTGATGGCGCCGATCCGAACCTCGTTGTTCCCGAGCGGCATCCCACCACGACTCCGGCGCAAGGCCTCTTCCTGCTCAACAACCCGGAGATGGCCAGGTGCTCCGAGGCGCTGGCCCGAAAGGCGCTTGAGGAACCGGGCACCGATGCCGAACGGGTCAACCGCCTCGCGATGGCGGTGTGGGGCAGGCCGGCAAGGCCTCGTGAAACCGAATCGGCCATCGCATTCCTTGAGGCCTTCGTCCTCAAGCGCGGAGGCCTTCCCTCTCGCGCCCGGGTTGATGCCTACTCGGCCCTGGCGCAGGCCCAACTTGCCTCGGCGGATTTCCTATTCGTCCCCTGAAACCTTGACGGAGTGCTGGAGATGCTGCATCGGCGAACCCTGATCTCCGCGGCCCCCTCGGGATTCGCCCTGCTGGCCCATGCCGCGCTCGGCGCCCGCGATGTCGGGGCGGCCGAATCGCCTCTGGCTCCCAAGCCGCCGCATCATGCTCCGCGCGCGAGCCGGGTCATTTTCCTCTGCATGGATGGCGGGCCAAGCCACATCGACCTGTTCGACCCGAAACCGGCATTGGCCAAGGCTGACGGCAAGACCGTCAATCGCGGCAGGTTGCTGGGCGCCAAGCTCTTCGCCTCCCCATTCAAGGCCCCCAAACGCGGGAAAAGCGGTATCGAAATCGGCGAGACCCTTCCCCATTTGGCAGCCCATGCCGACAAGCTTTGCGTCCTTCGCGGCATGCAAACCGACCAGCCAAACCATCCGCAGGCATTCCTGCAAATGCACACCGGTATTTTCCAGTTCCCAAGACCCAGCCTCGGCTCGTGGGTGCTCTACGGGCTGGGAACAGCCAACGCGAACCTTCCGGGATTTGTCTCGATCTCCCCGCCTGCCATCAATGGCGGAACGGCGAATCATGGAAGCTGCTTCCTTCCCGCGGTTTACCAGGGAACCAAGCTCGGACAGGCCGGCAGGCCGATGGCTTCGGCGCGCATACCCAACCTGACGCCACGGACCGCGTCGCGGCAGGACAGGCAAAAGCTCCAACTCGACCTCATTCAGGAATTCAACCGTCAGGCGACTCCGACAGGCCCGACCGACCCCGCTGTGGCCGGCCTCATCGACAGCATGGAACTCGCCTACAGGATGCAGAGCGAACTTCCCGGAGTGCTTGACATCGGACCGGAGGACGCGGCCACCCGCATGGCCTACGGGCTCGACGAAGACGCGTCGCGCAACTTCGGCCACCAATGCCTGCTGGCCCGCCGATTGGTGGAGTCGGGAGTCAGGTTTGTCGAGCTTTGCCAGCCGGGTTGGGATCATCACAGGGGAATTCGAGACGCCTTGTCGAACTCAAGCCAAGCGATCGACAAGCCGATCGCCGGCCTGTTGGCCGACCTTGATGCGCGGGGATTGCTAAAGGACACCGTTGTCGTGTGGGGGGGTGAATTCGGGCGCACGCCGACCAGCCAGGGAGGCGACGGCCGCGACCACAACAGCAAGGGCTACACGATGTGGATGGCGGGCGGCGGGCTCAAGGCCGGACATGTTCATGGATCAACGGACGAACTGGGGTTCGAGGCCGTCACAGGGCAAATGCATGTTCATGACTGGCATGCGACGCTGCTTCACCTTCTCGGACTCGACCATGAAAGGCTGACTTTCAGGCATGCCGGTCGCGACATGCGACTGACCGATGTGAAAGGCCGCGTCGAACAATCCATCCTGGCCTGAATTGTCGATTTGACCGGCACGGCCAGCCATCCCATCAATCCAAGCTAATATATAGTGTCCCTGTCCACCAACCCGGTCACCAAATCTTGGCGTTTATCCGTGCCGATGCTGACCCATGATGTTATAGTGAAGGGGATGGCATCGCGGTGTCCGCGATGGCTTGGAGCAACGCGGGCAACCTCCCCGCCCGCGCCGCAAGGACTACCGGCCCATAACCGGGCGCTGGTGACCGTGAGGCGTGACATGACCCAAATCGTCAAACCCGTGTCCCTGTCACCCTTGGCCATTTTGGCCCTTTCATTATGGATTGGCGCCCATGCCGGCGCCCAGGCCCCATCGTCGCAGGTGGCCAGCGACCGCAACCCGCCTGTCAATGACAGGATTGTCCCTGAATCCGTGGACGACCTGAAAAGCCTCCAGGAGCAGGTGAAGAAAGTGGTGGCCAAATGCCGGCCGACCACCGTGGGCATCTTCGTCGGGAATTCGGCAGGCAGCGGGGTGATGATCAAGAAGGAGGACGGATTTTATGTCCTCACGGCCGGGCATGTCTCGGGAAACGCCGACCGTGACTGCCAGTTGGTCCTGCCCGGCGGAAAAAGGCTCAAGGGGAAAACCCTGGGGGCGAACAACGGCATCGACAGCGGCCTCATCAAGGTCGTGGACAAGGGTGCCTTCGAGCATGCGGAATCCGGAAAATCGAAGGATCTCAAGGTGGGCCAGTGGGTGGTATCGATCGGCCATCCGGGTGGTTTCCAGCAAGGCAGGACTCCCGTGGTGCGCGTGGGCCGCATCCTGAAGGTCGACAGGAGCACCGTCCAGACCGATTGCACGCTGGTGGGTGGCGACTCGGGCGGCCCTCTGTTCGACCTCGAGGGCCGGGTCATTGGAATCCATAGCCGCATCGGGCTGAGCCTGAATGTGAATTTCCATGTGCCCGTGGACACCTACGACGAGACATGGGACAGGCTGGTGAAGTCGGAGGTGTGGGGAGGCACGGGCGGCTTCTTCGACCTTTTCCGATCCGGCCAAGCTGGATATTTGGGAGTGCAAGTAGCCCAAACCTCTGGCGGGCTGGAGATCGCCGAGGTCGTGGCCGAGTCCCCGGCGGCCAAGGCCGGGCTCAAGCCCAAGGACATGCTCCTGAAGATCGATGGCAAGGCGCTTTCCTCGCCCGACGAGTTGCCGAGACTGCTCTCGCGCAAGAAACCGGGTGACGAGATCAAGCTGGAATACAGCCGGGAAGGCAAGGCCAAGGAAATAACCGTGAAGCTGGCCAAAAGGCCGAGTTGACCCGACATGGGGGCACTGGACCAACGAATCCGAGGGGGAGTCCGATCCGATGAAAGGCATCCGCGCTCGCGTGTTCTGGGCCTTGTTGGTTCTGCCTTTCATGGCATGTGCCGCCCGGGCGGAAGATACCAAGGCGGCCGACAGGACCGTGTCGCTCAAGAACAGCACCCGGTACCTTTCGGCCTTCCAGAAGGTGGTTTCCGATGCCGCCAAGGCCACCGTTTCGGTGATGTGCGAAGGCAAGGTGGTCTGCCTGGGAACCGTGGTGAAGCCCGACGGACACATCCTGACCAAGGCGAGCGAAGTGCGCCACGACAAGGTGGTTTGCAAGCTTGCCGACGGCCGTTCGTTTCCGGCAACGGTCGTTGGAATCGATGAGAAAAACGACTTGGCGATGATGAAGATCGACGCCAAGGGACTGGCATGCGTGACCTGGGCGGACAGCAAGGTCGCCGAAGTCGGAAACTGGGTCTGCGTGGCGGGCGCCGGCGAGATACCGGCCGCCGCCGGGGTGGTGAGCGTGGCCACCCGCGAAGACAAGCTCCGGGAGCGCAACGCCCCCACCTCCAGCGGATTCATGGGAGTGACCCTGGGAGAGGGCGAACCCGGCCCCAAGGTTGAGGATGTCAAGGAGGATTCCCCCGCCGCCAAGGCCGGCCTCAAGGCCGGTGACATCATCCTCGAGGTGCGTGGGGGCAAGGTCGCCAAGGCCGAGGAGATGATCCGTTCCCTGTCGCGCACCCGGCCCGGGGATATCGTGAAGCTTAAATATCTCCGGGATGGCCAGGAAGCGGTCATTGAAGTGACGCTCGGCAAGCGCCCCGCGATGGGAGCCAACGCCCGCGGCGAAATCCAGAACGCCATGGGCGGATCCTTGAGCCACTTCAAGGGACCGTTCGAGAAAATCCTCCAGCACGACTCGGCGATCCGCCCCGAGGAGTGCGGCGGACCCCTGGTCGACCTGGCGGGCCGGGTTGTGGGGCTGAACATCGCCCGCGCGGGACGCGTCGAATCCTACGCCCTTCCCGGCGAACTCGTGGCGCAGCTTGTGCCGGACTTCATCGCCGGCAAATTCAAGGTCTCGGCCACGGCGGTCAAGCGGGCCAGCCCGGCTGAACTGGCGGAGCAGGCCCGAAAGGAACTCAAGAAACTGGAGGATGAACTCGAAGCCGCCAGGGCCCGCCTCAAGGAAATGAAGCTCGACCTCAAGAGCGCGCGGATCAACGGCGACCAAGGCGAGGAACGCAAGCTCAGCGCCAAGGTCAAGCGGATCATGGAGGAGATCGAGGGCATGTCCGAGCAGGTCGAGAAGGCCCGCAAGGAGCTTTCCTCCCTCGAAAAATCAGGCTCCTGAAACCCTGACACGCCCCGCGCAAGGCCCAGGCAACGCCGGCTCAATCGGCCTTGGTCACCACCAGGTTGTCGCGGTGGATGATTTCCTCCGAGGCCAGCGGACCTGACAACCGCCTGATATGTTCGGTTCGCATACCCCTCAACTTCTCGATCTCCACCGAAGGGTATTCCGTCAGGCCCCTGCCAATTTCCTCCCCGGCGGGATCCACGAGCCTGACGACGGCTCCCTTGCCAAACTCACCCTTGACGGCCGTCACCCCGATGGGCAGAAGGCTGCATCCCCTGCGCCGCACCGCCTCGCAGGCTCCGATATCAAGCACGACATCGCCGGATGGCTGGGCCGTGAATCCAAGCCAGCGTTTCCAGGCCGGCATGTGCTGCTCTAATTCGGGCAGGAAAAGGGTTCCTATGTCTTCGCCCGTCGCCAGCTTGTCGATCACGGATTCCTGCCCGCCATCGGCAAGGAACACGGCGGTACCCGATGCGGCGGCCAGGCGGGTGGCCTTCAGCTTGCTCCGCATCCCGCCGGTGCCCAACCTGCTGCGCGTGGCCTGCGCCAACCCCCGCACCTCGTCGACGCGTCGGACCAGCGGCACCCTTCGCGCGGCGGGATCATGCCTTGGGTCGGCGGTGAACAGGCCATTGACGCCGCTCAACAGCACCAGGGCATCGGCCTGAACCAGGGCCGCGACCATCGCGGCGAGCGTGTCGTTGTCACCGAAGCGGATCTCCGCGGCGGAAACGGTGTCGTTTTCATTGATGATGGGCACGCAGCCCATCTCGAAAAGGCTCGACAGGGTGTTGCGCATGTTCAGGTAGCGGACGCGATGGTCGAAATCCGCCGCGGTCAGCAGGATCTGGGCGACATGGCAGCCAAAGGGAAGGAAAGCTTCCTCCCAGGCCGTCATGAGGAACGGTTGCCCCACCGCGGCGCACGCCTGCAGGTTTCGCAACTCCGTCGGGCGTGTCGCCAGTCCAAGGCGTCCCATGCCGGCGCCGATGGCGCCCGAACTCACCAGCACGACCCTGCGCCCCGGCTTTCTCAGCCGGTCAACCTGCCCGGCGAGGGCCGCCATGCGACTCCTCGACAGGCTGCCAGACTCGTCGGCCAACACCTGCGTGCCCACCTTCACAACCACGGTGCGGGCCGCTTCCCAGGTCCGCCTTCGCCAATCGCCTTCCGCCACCAGGTCCATGCCCGTCCACTCCGGTTTCCCGATCGAAATGGTATGTTAGCGACTCAGGCGAACTCCTCCCGGGCTTGGGGGCCCGAACCGTTGAAAATCGAGGTTGGCAAGTCGGTAGGTCGGGCGCCTGTCGGCCTTTCCCTTGCCCATGAAAAGGGCTGCCTCCTGTCATGGGACAAGCACGGGGGCCTCGCCCTGCACGGCCCCGACCGTGAACCGGCCGCCTCCGCCATCCACCCCGGGCTCGCGGCGGCCTGCATCAGCGCGAATGGCCAATGCGTCGCCGTGGCCTGCCAAGACGGCATGGTGCTGCTTCTGGGAGAAGACCTGGCCACGCGCGCCAGCCTGCGCGTTGGCGGCCAGCCTTGCTCGGTGGCCATCGACCATCAAGGCCGGACCATCGCCGTGGGTTTGATGGATGGCACCATCGCGTTCATCAACCGCCAAGGAATCGAGGTAGGCCGGTTGGCCGCGCCCTGCGCGGCAACATCGATGGCCTTCGCGAACAGGCATCCATGGCTGGCCTTCGCGGGCTCCGCCGGAATGGCCGGCGCCGCCGATGCCAACGGTTCGCTCCGGTGGAAGGAGGGGTTGCCCCACCACCTTGGACCCCTGTCCATGGCGGCGGGAACAGGAGATTGGTTCGTGCCCCGAATGGGTGGTTGCGTGGCCCACTTCGGCCCCTTGGGCGCCCCCCACAAGGATGTCCCCGAAACTACGGGTGCCCGACTCGTTGCATGCGGCCACATGGCAACGAACCTTGCCATCGTGGAAGGCCGGTCGAAACTCAAGGCGACGGACAATCGGGGTGTAACGAAGGCCAGCGCGGAGTTCCCAGCCACCATCACCGCGATCGCGATGGACGGTACCGGCACAACCATCATGGCGGGCCTGGATGACAGGCGGATCCTTTGGATCCGCCCATGAGTCGCGGGGTTACTTGGCCGCCGTGAGTTCGGCGGCCAGGTCGCTGGCTCCGTACACCTTGTTCAAGGCCTCGACAATCGCCTGTGAGCAGACCGAAACGGCGCGGGCCTGCTCCTCGCTGAAGGCGAAATCAAGGACAAGCGACTGGATATTTCCGTCGAAGATCAATCCGACCACCTCGCCCTTCTTGTTGATGACGGGACTGCCGGAGTTTCCACCGATGATGTCGGCGGTGCAGACAAAGTTGTAGGGGGTGGCGAGGTCGAGCGCCGGCTTTTTCTTTTCCCACAACGGAGGCAGGTCGAAGGGGGGCTTGTTCTTTTGTTCGGCGGAACGCTTGAACAAGCCGTCGTAAGTGGTGAAGGGGGGCACCTTGGCGCCGTTCTCCTCATACCCCTTCACGACGCCGTAGCTGAGCCGCAAGGTGAAGGTGGCGTCGGGGTAGGTGGAGGTGCCGTCGAGGGCGAATTTCACCTTGGCGATCTGGTTGTAGGCCTGCCGCTTGACCTCCTCCACCTCGGTTTCCATGCGGCGACGCAATTCGCGGGATTCGGGATCAACGAGCTTGGCCAGGAGGATCATGGGATCGGTGCTGGCGTCGATCGCCGGCTTGCCACCCTCGTAAAGCTTCTTTCGCTCGGCGACGGACTTGAGCTTGGAGCCGCCGACAAGTTCCACGGCGCGGGCCTGGGGCGACTTGCCCGCCAGCACCTTGGCAACGAGCGGGTCGGACAGGCCCAGTTCACCGGCGAGGAATGTGAGGCTGTCGGCAAGCTTGACGATCTCGAACCCGTCGTAAACGGGTTCCTCGGAAAACAGTTCCAGCTCGAGGGGTTCCTTGTTCGAATCGATGAATTCGCGCAGCCTGTCCGCCTGGGGCTTGGACTTTTCCTCCGCGGCGCGCACCAGCGTGCGGGCGACGCCGAACAGGTCGGAGAGGAACGCCGAGCCGCCCTCGAGCAAGGTGTAGCGGCGGATGATTTCGGCGCGCACCTTGTGGGCCTTCTCGACCTTGTCCCAGGCGCCGACAGCCTCCTTGAGCTTGGGGTCGGCGGCGGCGGCATCGCGAAGGCGTTTTTCCTCCGCGGCCTTCCGGGCCATCAGTTCGGGGTCGAGCAGGCCGCCCAGACCGCCAACGCGCGCCTTCCGGCTGTTCTGGATGCTGAAAAGCATCTCCTTGGCCTGGCGGGCATTTTCCTCACTGCGGGCGCTGAAAGCCGCCAGCAGCACCTCGAGCCTGTAGAGGCGCTGCATCAGGAACGGAAAGCCGATGTCGCGGGTGTAGGCAAGCTCGGCCATGGTGGCGAGGCGGTTGGTGCGGCCGGGGTGACCGGAAACGAACACCAGTTCCTTGTCGGCGCAGCCATTCTTGCTCCATGAAAGATGGTGCTTGACCTTGGCTGGCTTGCCATCCTCGTAAACACGGAAGAAAGCGACATCCAGGTCGAAGCGGGGGTACTCGAAGTTGTCGGGGTCGCCCCCGTAAAAGGCGATCTGCTGCTCGGGGGCGAAGACCAGCCTCACATCGGTGTAACGCTTGAAGCGGTAGAGATGATACGCGCCACCCTGGTAGAGCGTGACGACATTGCAGCGAAGGCCGGTCTTCTTGTTCTCCTCGTTCTCAATGCCGTTGATGGCGGCCCTGCGGGCCTTGAACGCCTCATCGGCGGAAAGGCCGTCCTTCACGGCGCCGTTCACGCGGGCGGTGACATCCTCGATGCTTTCAAGGACATTGAGTTCCATCGCCTCGCACTTGCTTTCCTCGGCGCGGGTCTTCGCGTAAAAACCGTCGCGGTAGTAATTGCGGTCCTTGGTGCCCAGCTTCTGCAGGGCGTCGGAGGCGACATGGTGGTTGGTCATGACCAGGCCATCGGCGGAGACGAAGGAACCCGAACCGCCGGAGTTGAACCTCACGCTGCTTTTCTGGACATGCTCCAGCCAAGCCGCGTCGGGCTTGAAGCCGTGCCGTTCGGCCAGCCTCGCCAGTGGCGGGTTGTTGAAAAGCCACATGCCCTCGTCGCCCAGGAGGGCCGGTACGGAAATGGTCGTCGCCGCCATGGCCAAAAGCACTCCACGCATCCAAGTAATCCAGTTCATCTCGGTTCCTCCAGCGAAACGGGTCGGGATCTTTCCGGGTTCTTGCGGTTCACCAGAACGAGGGCCGCCATCAGCACGGCAAACAGCGCCAGCGAGAGCACCTCGAGCCAAGGTCCCAAAGGCTCGACAAGTGAGCCCCATTCTAGTGACTTCTTCAGGGGCGGGGCGAACTCAAGGAAGGCGATCAGGACACCACCCAGGCTGCCCCCGGCGATGTATCCGGAGGCCAGCAGCACGCCCGGCGCCGATTCCGACTTCGCGATCTCCTCGGCGTCATCGCTGGCGGCCGAACCGCGGCGGCCGAACCAGTCGGCCGCCCAGCGAGCCAAGCCACCCACGAAGATGGGCGTGGTGGCGGCCATAGGAACATACACGCCGACCGCGAACGCCAGCGATGACACTCCGCACAGTTCCAAGGCCACGCTCACCATGGCGCCGAGGATGATGAGGGTCCAATTCAGGTCGCTATTGAGCAGGCCGTTGATGATGATTCCCATCACCTGCGTCTTGGGGGCGGGAAACTTCATCTTCACCGGTTGCGGCTCATTCCTGAAGGCAAGGCCGCCGGTCGCGGGATCCACGAGGTATTCACCGGGAGGCACCTTGGCCAACACGGCGTTCAGTTTCGCGGTGAGGCCGGCCGGGTCGGCGGCCGTTGTCTTGGCCGCCTGCTCGGGGTCGAGGGCCCGCACCACGCGATAGGTGAGTCCGTTCACCTGGGCGGTGGAAGGCAGTGAGGGCGCCAAGGCCGCCAAGCCCGCAACGGGCGTGCCGTCGGCGACCCAATTGTCGCGGGAATCGAATTCCCCGGTGATCGAGGGATCGACGAGAAACCGCGCCCGGAATCCGTCATCGACCAGGTATCGCGCCCGTTTGAGGCCCGCGACGGCCTTGACGGCCTCGGGACCGGGCCGCCAAACCTTGTACGACTTGCCCTCATGGGTTTCGGTCGCGGTCATCTCGGCCGCATAGGCGCGGAGGTCGGCCTCGGGCAGGTTGCGGGTGCTGTGAACGACGCCGGCGCTGTTGAAAAGAAGGAGCGTGCCGCCGATGACCAGGGCCGAGGTGAGCGCGCCGATGATGATGGCCACCTGCTGCAGCCACGGCGTCCCGCCGACCAAAAAGCCCGTCTTGAGATCCTGGGAGGTGGTTCCGCCGTTGCTCGCCGCGATGCAAACGATGCCGCCGATCGAAAGCGCCAGGAGGGCATCGCGCGGACCGACCATGCCCAGGCCCAGGAAAATGAGACAGGTGAGCAGGAGCGTGGCGATCGTCATGCCTGAAATCGGGTTGCTCGACGAGCCGATCTCACCCGTGAGGCGCGATGAGACGGTCACGAACAGGAACCCGAAGACAAGCACCAAAAGGGCCCCGACAAGGGCCGACCAAACGCCCACCTCGGGGGCGAGGAACGCCGTCAAGGCGGCCAGGAGCGCCAGCAGTCCCCCCCAGACGAAGGCGGGCGGGAGGTCGCGGCGGGAGGATCCTTCCCGTTCGTCCGATCGCGCCCCGCGCTGGCCACCCAGGGTGGATAACGCGGCGCCTATGATCAGCGGCAGGGTCTTGATCATGCTGAAAACGCCCGCGGCGGCCACGCATCCAGCCCCAAGGAACCTCAGGTAGGTTTTCTCGATGTCACCGGCCTGAAGGATGCCGATGGGCTTGGACGCCGGGGCCAGAACATCCGGCCGGCCATCGCCGAAGAACGCCACCGCCGGAACGATCACCAGGCCGCCCAGCACCGAACCGGCCAGCATGAGGGCGCTGACACGCAGGCCGATGATGTATCCGACGCCAAGCAACTCGGTGGCGAGGTCGCCGGAGACGCGGGCCACGCGCGAGAATTGGTGCAGCGGCAATTCGGCGCCGGCCTTGAGCAGTCCCATCGCCTCGGTGGCGAACTTGTGGACGATGGCCACAGTGAATCCGAGGAAAACCGCGCCTCCCTGGGCTCCGCCCCTCTCTCCCGACTCGAGGACCTTGGCGCAGGCCGTTCCCTCCGGATACAGAAGTGTGCCGGGTTGGCCGGCCGAGCCGTGCATCTTTTCAATGAACAGCTTGCGCAGCGGGATCATCATGAGGATGCCCAGCACGCCGCCCAAAAGCGAAACAACCATCACCCGGGGAAGGTCCAGGTCGAAACCGATGAGCATGAGGCCGGGCATGGTGACGCCCACGCCGAAGGCGATCGACTCGCCGGCGCTGCCGGCGGTCTGGATGATGTTGTTCTCGAGCACGCCGGTGCGGCGGGTCAGGCGGGCCGACTCGAGGAGGCGGAACAGGGTGATGGCAAGCACGGCCACCGGGATGCTGGCGGAGACGGTGAGGCCGACCTTGAGGACCAGATACAGCGAGCTGGCGCCGAAAACGAGGCCGAGGGCCGTGCCGGTGATGATGGCGCGCAGGGTGAACTCGGCGGCGCGATCCGAAGGATTGGTCTGCATGAACCGATTCCCTCCATGCATGGCGGGGTCGAGGCCAGGTCAGAACTCCGGTCGGGACCGGGGGGCGAACTCAAGGCCGGGTTCGCCCGGTATCACCTCGCCGATGCGCCAGGCCTTCTCGCCCAGCCGTTCCACCTGGTGGATGATGCTGTCGGCGAAATGGTGGCTGCACACGATGACGAAGCCGATTCCCATGTTGAAGACACGGAACATTTCCGCCTCGGAAACTCCGCCGAGCTTTTGCAGCCAGCTGAAAAGCGGCGGAATTGTCCACGAGCCGGGCCAGAGCCTCACCCGGCATCCTTGGGGAAGGATTCGCGGCACATTACCCTCAAGCCCCTCGCCCGTGATGTGCGCCAGGCCCCTGACCGTCCGCTTCTTGACGGGGTAGTGGCGCATGAGTTCGACAACCACCCGGGCATAGATCCGGGTCGGTTCAAGCAGGGCGTCTCCGACGGTACGCCCCAGTTCCTCGACATGGGTTTCGGGCCTGAGGCCGGCCCGCTCGAAGACGATCTTGCGGGCCAGCGAGTAGCCATTGCTGTGCAGGCCCGAACTGGCCAATCCGATCACGGCGTCACCGGGGCGGATTTTCTTTCCCGTCACCAAACGGTCGCGGTCGGCGACGGCCAGGCAGAAACCGGCAAGGTCGTAGTCGCCCGGCTTGTAGACATCGGGAAGGATGGCCGTCTCGCCGCCGACCAGGGCGCATCCGGCCTGCACGCACCCCTCGCTCACCCCCTTCACCAGCGACTCGACCAGGGCCGGGTCGTCCTTGGGTATGGCGATGTAATCGAGGAAAAACAACGGCTCGGCGCCGGCGCACAGGCAATCGTTCACCGACATGGCCACGAGGTCGATGCCCACCGTGTCGTGGCGGTTCATCATGGCGGCGACCTTGAGCTTGGTGCCGACGCCGTCACATCCCGAAACCAGGACAGGATGCTTGTAATTGCGGTTGAACAGCCGGGAGTTGAAGTCGAGGCTGAACAGGCTGGCGAATCCCCCGAATCCATCCATCACCCGGGGTGTATGGGTTCGGCGGACCCAGCGGGCCATGCCCGCGAGGGTTTTGTCGTACAGGTCGAGGTCGAGGCCGGCGGCCTTGTAGTCAAGGCCGCCGGCTGGGGATTCGCTCATGCCATTAAGATAGGCGCCGGAAAGGCCTTGGGAAGAGCTGAAGGGCTAGCGGCTGATCCGCAAGCCTCCGCCCTTCACCGTGGATTCCACCTCGGCGGCGGTCACCCAGGCGAAATCACCGGGAATCGAATGCTTGATGGCGCTCATCGCCACGCCCCAATCAAGGCCCTTCTGCGGGTCGTTGTCGAGAAGGCCGTGGATGAGTCCGGCGGCGAAACTGTCGCCGGCGCCCAGGCGGTCGACAATCTCCACCTTGTAGGACCGGGTGCGCAAGACGCCCTCCCTGCGCCACAGAATGGCGGTCCAGTCGTTGAGCCAAACCAGCGGGTTTTCCCGCAGGGTGATGGCGATGGTCGGGGTTCCGAACCGCTCGTTCACCCTGGCCGCGGCGGACTCGTAGGTGTCCGCCTTGATCCCGAAAACCTTCTCGATGTCCTCCTCGGTGGTGATGAGGACATCGCAGAACTCCATCAGCTGGCCCATGCAGGCCCCAGCCTCGGAGGGACTCCAGAGCTTGTTCCGGTAGTTCAGGTCCATGGAGACCCTCAGGCCCGCCTTGCGCGCGGCCCGGCAAGCCTCGAGCGTGGCCTCGGCGGCCGACCCCGAAAGCGCCGGCAGGATACCGGTGACATGGAACCAGCGGCAACCCGCGAAAACGGCTTGCCAATCCACCATGCCCGGCTTGATGGCGGCGATGGCGGAATTTTTGCGGTCGTACAGCACGCCGCTGGCGCGGGGCGCGGCGCCGAATTCGAGAAAATACAGTCCCACGCGGTCTTCGGAGGTGAACAGCACATGGGATGTGTCCACACCCGCCTCCCGGGCGTGGTTGGCCACCAGCCTGCCCAGCGGGTTGTCCGTGAGCCTGGAAACCCACGAGGTCTTGCGGCCCAGACGGGCCAGACCGACGGCGGTGTTGAGTTCCGCGCCACCGACCTGCACATCCAGCGAACGGGCCTGCTCAAGCCTGCGGAGGCCCGGAGGCGCCAGCCTGATCATCGACTCGCCGAAAGTCACGCAATCAAAGGCCATCGGTCTTTCCCCTTCCGGATCATCGCGAATTCTCCATTGGAAAGCCGCGGCGCGCGGGAAACAGTTGGATTGATTCTTCCATGTTATTCACGAATCCGCGACCGTCCCGAGTCACTTGGATGGGGGCGGATCGTTTCGGTCCATGGCGTTTTCATAATCAGCCAGTTTCTTGTGCAGGGTGTTGCGGTTGATGCCGAGGCGCTGGGCCGCCTTCACCTGCACCTGCTCGCAATCGCCCATCACCTGCTCGATGAGTTCCCGCTCGATGTCGCCCACCAGGCGGTCGTGCAGGGCCCCCTCGGGCAGCGTCTGGATTCCCAGCCTGACAATGTGCCTGACCATCGACGGCAGGTCGGTGCCGCGGACGCGCGACGACGGCGCCGGCTTGTACCGCCTCTCCGAGCGGCCCGGCAGGCCGATGGCAACGGGGTCGAGCGCCCCGCCCCGGCACAAGACAACGGCTCGGGCCATGTAATTCTCAAGCTCGCGGACATTGCCCGGCCAATCGTGCCCCAAGAGCACGGGTTCGACCGCCGGCGTCCATTCCGGGGTATCCACGCGGTTGATCTCGGCATGGCGGCGCATGAAATGCCTGGCCAGGTCGGGAATGTCGCTTTTCCGTTCCCTCAGGGGCGGCAGGTAAACAGGCACGACATTGAGGCGGTAGTAGAGGTCGTCGCGGAAGTGGCCCGCCTCGACCTCGTCCTCCAAAAGCTGGTTGGTGGCCGCGACCACGCGGACATCCACCCGGATGGTCTTGCTTTCGCCGACGCGCTCGAACTCGTTCTCCTGCAGCACGCGCAGCAGCTTCACCTGCAGCTTGGGCGACATGCTCGATATCTCATCAAGGAATATCGTGCCGCCGTGCGCCGCCTCGAACCTGCCCGCCTTGTTCTCGATGGCCCCCGTGAACGCCCCCTTCACATGCCCGAAAAGCTCGCTTTCAAGCAGGCTCTCGTTCAGCGCCCCGCAGTTCACCCGCACATACGGGCCGTCGGACCGGTTGGACAGCGTGTGGACCGACTTGGCGATCAGTTCCTTGCCGGTTCCCGTCTCCCCCACGACGAGGACGGTGGCCTGGGTCGGCGCCACGCGCCGGACAAGCCGGAAAATTCTTGTCATCGCGGGGCCCGATCCGACCACTCCCGGCAGCGGCGCGTCTGGATCACCTGGAACGGCTGGGTGCGGACGATTCACGCGCTCGCCACCTTTCGTGCCGGGGGTTGTCCGCCCGCGACGGTGCCAAGGCATCGAACCAGGGCGATGTGCAGCGCCTCGACGATGGCCTCCCGCGGGGATTCCAGGCATCCGTCGATGCGGTCGACCAGCGCCGTGAAGCTTTCCTGGATCCGGGCCAATTCACGCGAAACGGTGGACTCGGTGGTCGCGAGCGCCACGGCCGCCTCCTTCTGGTTGAGTCCATGGCGGAACCGCAAGTCGGCCAGAGCCCGTTGGCGGTCGGTCAGCGTGACAAACCAGGCATCGAGGGCCTCGTTGGCATCGAAAGCGCCACCCAGGTCTTCACCAGCGACGGCAACGGGAGGGCCGGGCCAATCATCCTCATGGTCCAGCGGAAAAGGCGAGCGGCCCCTGCGGCGCAACTTGTCGACGCAAAGATTGCGGAAGGTGGCGACCATCCATGGCACCAAAGGCTGGCGACCGGTGTACGAGTGAAGGCGACCGGGGCCGCTGGCACCCGCCAGCAACTGCCCCCAAAATTCGTCAATGGCCTCCTGACGGGCCGATTCGTCCCTCGGGAAGGCCCGCAACGCCTTGGCGGCCAACCGTTCGGTGAGAAAACGCCCCTCGCGGGCGACCGTGGCGCCAACCAGATGCCCCCAAGCCCTGTCACGGGTGGACCGGCCCTCGGGATCGTCCCAGAGACAGGCCCGGGCCAGCCACCAATCGGCAAGATGAAAGTTGCCGCCGGAGGAATCGGCAGGATGGGAGATTTTTTGGTGGGTTTGGGCCAGGGATTGGGCCATGTAAGCCCGGGAAAGGGGGAGGCCGGGCCACAAAACGCGGCCGGCGTGAAACAGTCGGCTCTCGGATGGTAGCTGCATCGAGAGCGAGGCTCTCCAGGCTGGACCAACGGGAAATCTTGGAAAGGCGCGATTGATTATCACCGCATGCGGCGGATCCAACCCTCCCGGTGCCCTCCCATCAATCTATCGCCAGGACGACGCGGCCGCCATGGTCCTTGTGCCCGAGGAACTCCTTTGCCTTCACGCCATGCTGTGAAGTAGGATAGCTCCAACAGATCGCACCTTGCCGGTGTTTTCCCAAAAGGAAAGCTGGCGGTGCCGAAACATGGGAGTTCCTCCTCATGAGCAAATTCAAGCAGCAATGCCCGGGTTGCGAAGAGTTGATCACGCTTGACACCTCGCTCGTCGGCAAGAAATTCACCTGCAAGAAGTGTCAGTTCCGCTTTGTCGTCGAGGATCCGGCCAACCAGTCGGACGACGATGAGGATGACGCGCCGGAAGAACCTGCTTCGAAGAAAAAAGGCAAGAAGGGCGACAACAACACCACCTTGCTGCTGGCCGCGGGGGGCGGCGGGGTTGGCCTGATCGTCGCCGGGGTGGTTTTGTATTTTGTGCTCTTTTCCGGCGGAGGCAGTCCCCCGCCCGCGCCGCAACCTGTTAACCAGCAGGCCAAGGCCAATCCCCCCGGCGTGGTTCCCCCGCCGGGAACCGAAGGGGGCGCTCCGGGCGCCAATCAAAATCCGGGCGGACCGGGTATGCCCAATCCGATGGAGGGCGGTGTTGCAAAAGAGGGTGGACCGCAAGGCCAACCGGCCGTTGACGGCAAGCCGGCGCCAAGAAATGTCGGCGCCGTGAGGATCGCCAACGACACGGGCCTTGACCCGGCCAATTTCCTGCCAGCCGACACCCAGGCGGCGCTTGCCGTGCACCTCGACCGGGCCCGGTCGGGGCCCCTCGGAGCGATCCTCTTCAACATGCCGGGAACGCTTGATCTCAACGCGATTTCCCAGGCCTGGGGCCTTGATGCCGGCTCCATTCAGCAGGTTGCCGTGGGCATGAACCTCGAGGCTCCATGGACCCTTTGCGTCTTCAAGTTTCACGCCCCCGTCACCACCGAGCAATTTGCGACGCTTTGGAAGGCCCAGCCAGTCAAGGTTGGCGGCGGCCGAGATGGCAAGGACACCATCCATGTGCTTGGTATCGACCTCGACACAAGCACGAACCTGGCGGCGAGGCTTTCATTCTTGATGACGCCCTCCCGTCGCCCGACGGCACCCCTGGCCTTCTATCACTACGACCCGCACACCGTGGTGCTGGCCGACCGCTCACGCCTTGAAACCTATGTGAAGAATGACATCGCGGGCCTCAAGCTGGATGCCCCGCCGCCCGCCGCCAAGCCGACCGCCGGCGTGGGTGGTTCGCCCGTCGGCGCGCCGCCCGGCATGCCACCCGGACTGCCTCCGGGCGCCGGTTCTCCAGGCGGAGAGGGGGCCCCCGGTGGAGCGCCTCCCGCCGATGACATGCCGCCTCCTCCCCCACCCCGATTCCTGAACCTGCCCCAAGCCGCCATGGAAGCTCTCAATGGCGTGGAATCGCTCACCCTGGATCCACAAGTCACCTTTTACGCAAGCCCGGAGGCGCTGAGAAATCCCCTGCTGCATCCATCCCTCAAGGATGGATTCGTCAAGCGGATGATGACGGGCGACCTGCTGATCCTTGGCGTGCTGAAACCCGAGACATTGTCGCTGGCCGCCAGCCTCCACCAATTCCAGCCGGATTCCGTGAGCATGGCCGTCTTCACGGGAATGGAGAACCCGCCGCAGGTGTTTGGCGGGATACTTACCGCGGCGCTGAAGTTCATGCTCCGCAACTCCCGACTTGATGTGAGCATCGCCGGCGCCCCGGGTGGAAATGCCGGTGGTATTCCCGGTGGCCCCGCTCCCGGCGGATTGCCCCCCGCCGGACCTGGCGGTCCAGACGGTGGCGAAGGGGTTGGTGGCTTTGTCGCTCCCGGCGGTTCGGCGCCGGGGGGCGCTGGCGGCGATGGCTCGGCAACCGGTGCCGGGCGCAATGGCACCATCAGCTTCAACGCCAGGAAAACCGGGGGCGAACTCCGCGTTGAGCTGAAGCGAGTGCCCCCGGAAGCATTCAACGGCATGATGGAATACATTCGCGGCGTCATCGTTCAAGGCCGCGGCATGGCGGAAACATTCCAGCCTCGAAACGGCATCATGGAACTGGCCAACGCCCTGCGGCGCTACTCGGGTGAAAAGCAGGGTTTCCCAAGGGGAACCATCGGCACCGACCGCCCCGACCTCCGTTTGAGCTGGTTTGTCGATGTGCTGCCTTACCTGGCCGGCACCGACTATGCCGGATTGGCCAAGCCCCTTGTGGACAAGGGGCTTTCATGGCGCGACAGGGAATTTGAAACCGTCGCCGCGCTGCATATTCCCGCCTTCGTCAACACGGCAACCGCGACGAACACCCCGCGGGTCCAACTCACTTCGGTTCGCGAGTCGCTTGGCGCCACCCACTTTGTCGGCATCTCCGGGTTGGGCCTCGACAGTCCATCCTTCGGCGTGGGCTCCGATACCGGCAAGTTCGGGGTTTTCGGTTACGACCGCGCGACCAAAATCACCGATATCAAGGACGGTCCGGAAAACACGATCGCCGTGATCCAGGTGCCAAGCACCTCGCAGGGTCCCTGGGTGGCCGGGGGAGGCAGCACCGTTCGGGGCGTGCCGGAAGGAGCCAACCCGGTTGAATCATTCGTATCCGGCGAATTCGAGAATCCGGCGACCAAGAAAAAAGAGAAGGGAACCATGGCCATCATGGCCGATGGCCGCATCCGCTTCATTCCCGCCACGATCAAGCCCGAGACATTCCGCGCCCTGTGCACGATCGCCGGGGGAGAAAAAATCGAAAAGCTCGACGCGGAAGCCCCGCTTGTTCCCGGCGGAAAGTGATCGGTCTCCGCACTTAGCGATTCAGCCGTGGGCTTGCGCGGGCAAGCCCGCGGCTGCCAAGGCCTCAGAATTCCCCTTCCCAGATGGTTGGAACCACAAACACCTTGCCGTCGCCGATGCGCCCGGTTCGCGCCGCCCTGACGGCCCGCTCCGAGACCTCGTCTACCCAGTCGGCCGGAACCGCCAGCGAAATTTCGACCTTGGGCAGGAATGCCATGCTGTACTCACCGCCCAGGTAGCGGTCGAGGTATCCCTTTTGGCGGCTGTAACCCTTCACCTCGCGGACCACGCAGCCGGAAAGCCCTTCAGGTCCCAGCTTGTCGGTGATGGCCTGGAGCACCGCTTCGGCCCTGAACGGCCGCACGACCACCGTGACTTGCCGCCAGGCGGGCCTGCCGGGGCTCATAGCGGCAGCACCGTGAGGGATGGTTCGAGCTTTCCCAGGCCCGAAAGAAGCAGGAGATGCTGTCCCGGCTCGACGAGGCCCAGCGCCAAGGCGTGATGCCGGGCCGTCGCCTTGGGCCGGTCGAACTCCTCCTGGGTGATCACCCTCGGAATGACACCCCACAGCAGGCTCATCCTCCGGGCGACCCGCTCGTCGGTGGTGAGGGCCACGATCGGGGCCGACGGACGGGTGCTGCTGATGATGGCGGCAGAGGTTCCGCCCTTGCTGCGCACCATGATGGCCCTCACACGCAGGTCCTGGCTCAGTTGCGCCGTCGACCGACCGATGGCCCTCCGCAGCGAAACGGCATGCATGCGGTCGGCGATGTCTCCACGGGCCGCCGGTTGCCGGAACCCCGTCTCCAGCGATTGCCAGGCCTCCACCTTCCGGCAGATTCGGTCCATGGTCCTGACGGTGTCGATGGGATACTGTCCGCGGGCCGTTTCGGCCGAAAGCATGACGGCGTCGGCCCCGGCAAACACCGCGGTTGAGACATCAGACGCCTCGGCGCGGGTTGGCCTCGGCTGCGAAACCATTGATTCAAGCATTTGAGTGGCCACGATCACAGGCTTGGACTTGGCGCGCGCCTTCTCGATGATGTCGGCCTGGATGATCGGCACCATCTCAAGGGGCATCTCGACCCCGAGGTCGCCACGCGCCACCATCACCCCGTCGGCGGCCTCGAGGATGCCGTCGAGCGATTCGATCGCCTCGGGCTTTTCGATCTTGGCGATGATGGGCGTGCTTCGGCCCGCCGCGTCGATCACCTTGCGAAGGTCCACGATGTCACCCGGCCGGCGGACAAACGACAGCGCCAGCAGGTCGACCCCCTGCTTGAGCAGGAAATCGGCGTCTTCCTTGTCCTTGGAGGTGAGAGCCGCGGTTGACAGGTTCGATCCCGGAAGGTTCATCCCCTTCTTGTCGCCCAGGGTGCCGCCATGGATCACCCGGCAATGAACCTCGCTTCCCTCGACGCGCAGGACGCGCAGCTCCAAAAGCCCGTCATCGAGCAGGATCCGCGCATCGGGACGCACATCCTGGTGAAGGTTGGCGTATTGCGAGGGAACAACCAAATCCGATCCGGGAACATCACGGGTGGTCACGACGATTTCGGCGCCCGCCTTCAGGACAACCGACCCGCCGGGAAACAAACCGACCCGTATCTTCGGGCCGCACAAGTCACCAAGGATGGCGATGTGCTTCCGGGTCTGGTGCCCCAGTTGCCGGATACGGTTGATCACCTCGAGGTGCTGCTCTTGCGTTCCGTGCGACAGGTTCAGCCGGAAAACATTGACGCCGGCTTCCACCAGCGCGGCAAGCATGCCGGGTTCCCGGCTGGCGGGGCCAACGGTGGCGACGATGCGCGTGCGGCGGTCGTGAACCATGACTGGCCCTCCTGGGCGGGGAGAGGAGGCAAGGATAAGCTGTGGACTACCTGTCGGCGGGTCAAGGGCGCTTCGAAACGAAAGCCGAAAGCCTGGCACCAATTTCACGGATTTGGCGGCCGCATTCCTTCCGAGCTGCGGCGAATTGCGCCACTTTCGGTGAATCGGTTCCCTTGAGGTAATCAAGGATCACGGCTTCGGCCATCATGAAGGCATCGCATTCCCGCTCGAGCACCGGCGCGATTTCGGGCGGAACCACCGTCAGGCCGTTGCGGTCGCCATGAAGGAGATCGCCCGGACGGATGACAAGCCCGCAAACGCGCACGGGAATGCCCAACTGAGGAAAGTGGCAGTAGCCGTGGGCGCCCTGGGTTCCCGTGACAAAGCAAGGAAAGCGCAGGGGTTCCACCATTTGGATGTCGCGGCCGGTGCCCGATGTCACCAGACCAACCGCTCCGAAGCGCTGGTAGGTCGTGCAGAGGATTTCCCCGAATGTGGCGGCTGCTGGCGGATCGTCGAGGTCCTGGAACACCACGACGGCCGGGCCGGGCAGATTTGCGAAGGTTTCCAACTGTTCCTCGATGCCGCCATAGGCCGCTCCGTCGGGGGGCGGCATGGCGGAGCGGAATGTCGCGGTGGTGGCGTATCCGACCATGGAGGGCAACCCGGGGAAACAGGCCTGAAGCCGTGAATCGGCATAGCCGGAGGCCTTCGACCTGAGCCCCGCCAACTCGATCACATTGCAGACCGTGGGCGTATCGAATCGAGCCAACCCCTTGAGGTCAATCATGGCCATCGTCCTTTCGTGATTTGTCTTGTCGGCGGGCCGGACTCGCCCAACAATAACAACATGAAGGGCTTTCTGCTTGTTTACCTGATCTTTTCAATCGGTTGGCTGGTGCTTGCCGTGGCTCTCCTGATCGGCTTGGTCGACCCGAACCTGCCGGGCGCCAGCTTTGAGTGGGACGGCCAGATGATTTCCGCCGGTTGGCTGGCCCTGATGCTTGGGCTGTACAACCTGGCCCGGTGGTACAGCCGGTGGAGTTTCTCGGAAATGCGGCGGCAGGAATCCGGATTTAACCGTTGAGGTGCGCCATGCAGCGATTCCGTCTGGTGATGTTGGCAATCCTGATGGCCGGCCTGGCCGGCGTCTCCCAAGGACAGGACGCCAAGAAGAAAAACGCCAAGGTGGCGCCAACCGTCGAGGGGAAGTCGCTGGGCAACGGCGTGTTCACGGGTGTCGTGAAGGATCCGCCCGAAGGCAACAGGGTGGTGATTCGTCAGATTCCGTCCGTGAAGGCGACCCAGCCGATGCCAGCGCCCATGCCCAAAGGGAAAGGAAAGGCCCCCGCGGACGCCAAGGGCAAATCGGATCCGACGGAATACGCCTTCACGGTGGCAACCGGCGCCCCGGTTGTTTTCCGGGTGCTGCCCGAGGCCTTTGATGATAAGGGCGACATCATCAAGCCAACCCCGGAGCAGCTTCAGAAACTGCGTTCCGGCGGCCTGCCTGGCAAGCTGGAACAGGTGCGCACCGGCATGGTCCTTCGCCTGACTCAAAAAGGCGAAACGGTGAACCGCGTCGAGGTGATTTCCGAGGTGGACCAACCGCTTTCCAAGCAGGCGAAAACCCCGGCAACGCCCAAGAAAAAGTAGTCTTCCGGGTTGCCGAGGCAGGTACCGCCAGATATTTTGATATTTCATAGCGGGGCGTGGCGCAGCCTGGTAGCGCGCTTGGTTCGGGACCAAGAGGTCGCAGGTTCGAATCCTGTCGCCCCGACTAGCCAAGCCATACCCTACAATTATTTTGATCGAAATCATTTTTCAGGCCAATATTACTGATATTGGCTCGATATTTTTTGTTGATTCAACCTCTTTCATTTACATAATCTTCATGAACTTCATGTCATGTCGCATGAAGTGATGGGGTGGCTCGTTGATTACCTCATTCTTGGAAGAAGGAAATCGTCGATCACCCGGACGGAAGACTGGCCTCCGTTAAGGGAATGCAATCGTCGACATTCAAGCGGGCCCGCCTCGCGCTTAGAGCAAAATTCAAATAACTGACCTGCTCAAGACCTCAGCACCCGCCATCATTCCGTTAGCCCTTTCATGTCCCTGAAGCGTCGAACGGCGCGTGTGACCTTTCAACTGGCGCTAGATTATTGAATGTCTGCGAGGGCCCCTCACTTCGTTCAGGGCTCCTAAGCATCGTCAGCCTTTGTCTGGCATCATTTTGAGATTCGTTCATCGCTAACGAGCCCCCAGCGAAGTGAGGGGCGAGTCGATCTGCGGACGCCCATCATGTCGCAAAAGCCCAAACAGTATTTGATTAATCCGGTTAGGAAATGCCGGATATTTTTATCGTTTTGACGGCAAAAAACCTCTAGTATATCATTCTCGATCTACCATTTTTCAAGGACCATTGACATGAAGACTTGGCACTTGTTCCTGCTGCCCTTGATTGCAGAATTCATTATCGGTTGCGGGAGTGCGGAGAATAAGTCCAAGGAAATCGCCAGCAGCAAGGGAATCTCCAATAGCAAAAGATTCGCCAGTAGCAAGGGAAACGCCAATAGCAAGGAAATGACCAACAGCATCGGCATGAAGCTGGTGCGGATACCCAAGGGCAAGTTCATGATGGGTAGCCGCGAAAGGGAAGTTGGAAGAGAAGATAATGAAACCCAACATGAGGTGATTTTGACAAAGGATTTTTACCTTGGAATCTATGAGGTCACTCAGGCCGAGTACGAAAAGGTGATGGGTAACAATCCAAGCGAATTCAAAGGTGCCAGTACGCCTGTCGAAATGGTGAGTTGGAACGATGCTTCTGAATTCTGCAAGAAGTTATCAGACTTCCCGGAGGAGAAGAAAGCTGGGCGTGTTTACCGTCTGCCAACGGAAGCCCAGTGGGAATACGCGTGCCGGGCGGGAACGACAACGCCGTTTCATTTTGGCAATGAACTCAACGGCACCCAGGCCAACTGCAATGGGGCCGAGCCATATGGAACCGAAGCCAAGGGGCCGTATTTGGAAAAGACCAGTGCCGTGGGAAGTTATCCGCCCAATGCTTGGGGCCTTTATGACATGCATGGGAATGTGGATGAGTGGTGTTCGGACTGGTATGGCGAATATCTAGTTACAAGAAATACAGATCCACAAGGTCCACAAAAGGGTGAAGTTCGGGTGCTGCGGGGCGGGTCTTGGAACTTCCACTCCAAGAACTGTCGGGCCTCGTTTCGCAACGTGGACGTTCTGGGCAACCGCAACTGCGACAACGGTTTCCGGGTTCTCCTCCCCCTAGACTTCTGATTTTGATTGATATCTTTATATTGCTATTTGTGGTGTTGATTTTGGGTTGGCTTGTTTTTCCAAAAACGCATCATGGTTGAGATGCAAGTCTATTCTGATTTGCTCACTCATACCGTTTTCAAATACATCAATTGGATCGGTAATGACGATAATAAAGCAACTTTCGCATATTAAAAAGAGCCCCGAAAAGAGGTGAAAAGCACCGGATTGAGCGGGTGAATCTCAATACGCCTTACTCACTCCGCTTTCGGCTCCTCTGGGGACTCCATTTGTTTCTACCATGGCTCCCGCAGGTGCTCCTTGACCGACTCGCCCCTCATTCCACTGGGGGCTCCCAAGTGATGAATGGATCTCAATATGAAGGCCAGACAGAGGCTGACGATGCTTAGGAGCCCAGAACGAAGTGAGGGGCACTCGCAAACATTCAACAATTTGCCGCCTGTTCAAGGATCACTCGCGGCGTTCGACGCGCTGAGGGCAATTCGCCACTCGCAGTTGCGTGTATCGGTCACCTCGACCGAAGCGGCGCGCGGCTAAATGAGTCACTGGCCCATTGTGGGGGTTCTCCGAATAATCCCAATTTGGTCTACAACGTTAGCAGAGTCCGAAATCTTTGTTGGAAATGATAAAAACAGCATGTCTTGACTCCAATAAGCGACACATTTCATTGTCGCCAAATGAATTCAGCATTTTCGCAAAAAACCACATTTTTCTTAGCCTTGGAAAGGCGAATTACGATCCAAACCCGTCTTGATTTGCCGGAAATATTGGTTTGTTTTCACTTCGGAACCCCAAGCTGGCGCGCACCGCACGGATAGCGCTCCCGACCGGGAAAAACCTTCCCGGCAACCCGTGATCGGTCATTATTGGGATGGAATCTTCGGTGCGATGACTCGCGGGGAACCGAATCTCATGAAAACTTTCGGTATTTCATCCGCTTCATTGTTGATTGCGTTGGCTGGATGCCCCCGGGTTTTCCCGGGCCTAGCGAGCCTGGGCTCCGGGGTGCCGGTTGTCGTTCCAAAGGGGTTGAATGAAGGGCTTGTCTGCCACCTGAAATTGAAAGGCGACTGCCTGGATCATTCGGGAAACAACAACCATGGCATCAACCGGGGAGTGAGGCTCGAGGACGGTTCATTCGATGGACGCGGAGCGCATGTTGAGATTCCAGCAACCGAATCCCTGCAGCCAGGTCGCGGCGATTTCACCATTTCGGCCTGGGTTCACACAGAACCCATCGTCAATGACACCCTTGGCGATGTCGCCAGTTGGTTCGATCCCGACATGAGAAGGGGCGTGAACCTGGGCCTGCACTCCAGTTCGGGAGGGTACCAGTCAACGGGCGACGACAGGCGTGTTTCCTTCGGCATCGACGACCATTCGCCGGGCCGGTGGCACGACTGCGGACGCCCAAGCGCCACGAGCAACTATGTCAGCAACTCGCTGACGGTATTTGACGGACAACTCTACGCGGGAATCATGGATGCCAAGGATGAGTCGGGATGGTGCCATGTCTATCGCCACAACGGAGGCAAGGAGTGGATTGATTGCGGCCGTGTCGGCACGGGCAGGACAACCGGCGTGATGGCCCTGATTGTGCACAAGGGAAAGCTCTACGCCGGGACATCAACCTACGATTGGACGCGCGTGTTCTCAGGAAAGCATGATCCCGCCCGGGTGTACCGATACGAGGGCGGAACCACCTGGACCGACTGCGGCCAACCGGGCCAGATGCTGCGGATCAACTGCATGGCCAGCTTTGGCGGCAGGCTTTACCTGGGTGGAGACAGGGGCCTGCCACCGCCCGGGGAGAAACAATGGACAGGTCGGCCCTATCAGATTTATGTCCATGACGGAGGAACGAAATGGAGCGTCGCCGGGACTTTTCCGCCGGAACCCCCGCGAAGCCTCTATCCCCACGCCATGGCCGTGCATGACGGCCGCCTCTATGCCGGGTATCCGAATGTGTTCGCGTTTGACGGGCGCGCCTGGGAATTCGCCGGCACGCCACTGGGAAAAACCCCGGTGGATCTCAAGCCCGACCTTCAGGTCCATTCGCTCTCGGTGTTCCGCGGAAAATTGGTCGCCGGCATGTGGCCTGAGGCGCGCGTGGTGGAATACGGCGGAGGGCAACGCTGGGAAGACCGCGGGCGCATGGGTGACGGCACGGAGATCAACGCGCTGTGCGTGTACAACGGCAAGCTCCACGCGGGGGCCATTCCGCGCGGCGAGGTGTCCCGCTATGACGACTCGACCGGCTGGACATCGCTCAGGAAGTTTTTCTCACCACCGGATTGGAACCCGGGGCCCGCGACGGCGCCGGTGCGGGCTGAAATCAACAACTGGACACGGGTCACAAGCCTCACCGTGTTCCAAGGCAAACTTTTCGCCAGCATCGGTAGCTGCACCGGGTCTGTTTTGGATGCCCCCGCCGATATCCGGGGCAGCGTGCATTCCTGGCAAGCCGGCCCCTGCGTCTCATGCGACAGGGACATCGGACATGGGTGGCGGCACCTGACGGCCATCAGGCAAGGCGGGGAACTTCGGCTCTATGTCGATGGATTGGCCGTCGCCAGGTCGGAGGCCTTCGAAGCGGCAAGCCATGACCTGACATTGAAACGCCCCCTGTTGGTAGGCTTTGGCCAGCACGATTATTTCACCGGCAAAATCCGTGACTTCCGCCTGCATCGTCGCGCGGTCAAGGAGGAGGAAATCACCGCGATGCACAAACAGGGCCCATCTTGAAGCCGACATGGTGGCCCCTGAATAGTCCCGCACCCGGCCCCTTGGTGAACACACCTAGGGCGGGCATCTCCAACTGTCCGCATGCGGTGTTCGATTCGACGGTTTTCAGCCCCAAAGATGCCACCCAATGTCCACCGCAACCTCGGCAAGATTCCGCAATCGTGTATTGGACGCCGTTTCGATCTTTTTGACGTAGCGGGCATGCCTGCCAACAACTTTCACGGATCGTTTCCGGGTTACCGGCTTGTCTTGGTGATCTTAATGAATCAGATGGTCCGTTGCGCTAGTATCATCCCATTGGTCTTTTTGTTTTTCTGCGATCAACCAAAGTTTCCTCTCCAAGGATCGAACCATGTCACGCTTTTCACGCCGGTCTTTCCTGAGGCATTCCGGCGGCTACGGCCTCATCCTTGGACTTCCGGCCGTCAGTTACCGCGCCCTCACCGCCGCGGAATCGCCAAGCGAACGGGTCCGGGTCGGGATGATCGGGGTGGGCAACCAGGGCGGCCCCAAGAACAACATGAAGTATTTCCTGCGGAACATCGTCGCCCTGTGCGACCTCGACAAGAATCACCTCGCCGAGTCGGAAGCGTTCCTGAAAAAGGAAGCCAACCTCTCGGCCTCAACCACCGATGATTACCGCCGGCTGCTCGACTCCAAGGAAATCGACGCCGTGGTGGTGACGGTACCCGACCAGTGGCATGCCATCATGACCACCGAGGCCTGCAAGGCCGGCAAGGATGTCTACTGCGAAAAGCCGCTCACGCTGGTCATCAGCGAGGGCAAGCCGATGATCGAGGCGGCGCGCCAGCACAAGCGCGTCGTGCAGACGGGCACCATGCAGCGCAGCGGTGCCGAGTTCAAGCTCGCCGTGGAACTTGTGAAGAAGGGCTTGGTGGGCCGGGTGAAGGCTGTGAATGTCACCCTGCCCAGCCCCAACTGGGTGGCCCGCGCCGGCAAACCGGTTCCCGACGGCACGCCACCGGAAGGGTTCGACTACGACCGCTGGCTGGGGCCCGCGCCCATGCGCCCTTACAACAAGAACCATGTCCACTACCTGTTCCGCTTCTACTGGGATTATTCCGGCGGGCAGCAGACCAACTTCGGCGCCCATCACCTCGACACCGCCCAATGGGGCCTCGGCATGGATGAAAGCGGCCCCGTGGCGGTCGAGGGAACAGCGAAGTTCCATCCCGAACGATGGTATGAGACCCCCGACACCACCGAGATCCGCTACACCTACGCCAACGGCGTGGTGATGACCTGCCGGCAGAAACTCAACACGAAGAACCCCGACCAGGGGACGGAGTTCATCGGCGACAAGGGAAGCCTGTTTGTTTACCGCGGGGGCATCGTCACCAATCCCGCCGAGTTGCTCAAGGGCATCGACATGCCGAAGATCACTTCCAGCCAGGCCAATTTCGCCCATGTGAAGGACTTCTTTGATTGCGTCAAGTCGCGCAAGGCACCATGCGCCGATGTCGCCATCGGGCACCGCTCCGCCACCGTGTGCCATCTCGGAAACATCGCGGTGAGGCTGGGCAGGCCGGTCCGCTGGGATCCCGCGGCGGAGACCATCATCGGCGACACCGAAGCGGCGAAATGGCTGACAAAGGAATACCGCAAGCCTTTCAGGCTGGCCTGAAGAAACGACCCACCCCAAACAAGCCGAAGGATCTTTCCATGACCATGCGACCGTTCGCGCCGATCGTGCCATTGGCGCTGGCCGTCCTTGCCTTCCCGCTTCCGTGCAAGGCCGAGGATGGCCCCGTCAAGGGAACCATGGCGGGATACCTGCTGGTTCCCCACCAGAAGGTGCCTGAATCGTTCAACGCGGGATTCTCCATGTATGTCGCCGCCTGGCCGCTTTTGCGGGAATATCCCGGCAACCAGTTCCAGACGGGATTGTTCGGCACCTGGATGTTCGCGCAATATCCCGGGCCCAAGCCCAAGGACTTGTATTCCGACATCGAGGGTGGCCTCGGGTGGTGGCGCGACACCCGGTTCGCCACGGAAACGCCCAAATTCATCATGGGAGGAGTGACTCTCAACTTCAGCGAATGGGCGAACGGCCCGGGCGCGGGCAAGGGCCGCAACTGGAGCAAACCCCTCGGCTTGTATGGCGTGGCGCAACTGAGCCCGTGGGTTCTCTGGCCACCTGACGGGTTGAACCTCAAGCAGGGCACCTGCGGGGAGTTGTTCGGGTACGGCTACCTGCCCCTTCCGCTGACGCGCGCCAAGGCGGCCACGGCGGGCAAGCCCGTTCCGACGGGTGACCAATCCTGGACCCTGTTCCTCAACACGGGCAACTTTAAGGGTCCGGTGACCTTCTTCACGCCTTACTTCTGGTCCAAGGCCACCACGGAAAAGCCCGAACTGGCCGGCATGTTCCTCGATTCCAAGCCATCGGCGCCCAACAGGGCGCTGCAAATGGAAACCCAGTATGTGCCAAGCCTCCAGGCCACCGACTCCAAGGGAACCACATGGGCGCGGATCGCACCGACCTCGTTTCCCCGGGGGCCTAGCGGGGACTCCATTTTGGTTCACAAGATGATGGCCCACGACCGTGCCGCGCTCTGGAACCAGGTCAAGGACTGGTTCGACGGGGGAAAGGCCGCCAGTGGAAAAATCGACACCCGGGGATCCGCGACCCACACATTCACGGGAGGGGGTGGATCCACATGGAGGATTTACGGGCCCGATGTTCCGAGGGACAACCGCGTGGCCTTGGCATGGAATTCGTTCGCGACACCCGTCGCCATCGACCAGGAAACCTACGGCTACCACTGGAACGCCGAGTCCGTTTCAACGACGAAGTCCGGCCCCGCCAGCCTGACCACGCTACCCCAGTACTTCAGGCTCGGCACGAACAAGGACAACAAGCCCCTCTGGATTGTCGCCAAGCCCGAGGATGTGCCGGCGGAGACCGGACTGGCCAAGGCTGAATTTCGCCGGCCCAAGGCGGCGCCCGCCGAGGCCTATGTGACGCCTGAGGAGGCGGAAAGTCCCTGGAGGAAACCCGGGCCGGTGGCGGGCCCTTTCGAGGCCCGACCGGGAGATGGCAGCGTGCTGACTTATTCCTGGTACAGATTCGCCGACCAACCCGCCTTGTTAAACGCCGACCTGACGCCGGCGGAACGGGAGGAAATGCAAGTCCGCGTGGAAAAGCTCCACAGGGAATGGAAAAAAGAAAAGGATTACCTGCCGCCACCGTCCATGGGCAGCCTCGCGGAGATCGATCCGGCGCTGATCATGACGCCGCCCAAGGGTCTGGAAGTGGGTTATGTGCCGATCGTGACAAGGCAGGGCCCGGCCCGTTGATCCGGAATTTGGCGCGCGATAACAAATCGGCCTGATCAGAAGGCGCCAAAACAAGCATCTTTGCCCAGGGCGCCATGAGCAGAGATTCGCCGCTTCGCTCGTTATGGCGCCGGGGTTCGTTTTTAAATACACGCGTTCGATTGATGGTGCCGATAATAAATACGCATTAGAGCGGCCTTCAAATAGGTGAGTTGAATTGTTGGCGCCAACAGAACAAGCACAAATGTGCGTTGAGTAACACCAATAGAGCCCCGAACTCTGTCGAAGACGGAATGAGCGGGTTTGGATCAGGAATCGACCCGCTCACTCCGGCGCTACGCGCCAGCGTTCGGGGCTCTTTCGTTTCTGTTATGGCTCATGTATTTGTTCCTTGATCGACTCGCCCCTCACTTCGCTGGGGGCTCCTAAGCATCGGCAGCCTTTGTCTGGCCTTCCTATGGAAATCCGTTCATCGCCTGGGAGAGAGGCCATCGCAGGCATTCACCAATCTTCTGCCAGTTCAAAGGCCGCTCGCGGTGTTCGAGTCTTGAAGTGCATGAAAGGGCTAACGGGTTGGTGGCGGGTTACTACGGTCTTGAGCAGCTCAGTCATTTGAATTCTGCTCAAAGCCTATCAAATCGAGCCGCGAACGGACGCGCGATGTGCCGGAGTGAGCAGGGGAATTTCCATGTCCCCCGCTCACTCCGCCTTCGGGTCCGCTGGTGGCTCTTGTTGTTTTTGGATGAGGATGCTTTTTGCGATTTACCAAATTGAAGAACTCTCTTTTCCCTTGTCGGACCTCATGTCAAAAGGCGCTTGATTTTCACCACCAAGGTGATGCGCCGATCATGAACCAACGACCACGGGAAGGCATGGCGAAGGATGGCCTTTATCCCATGCCGTCATGGCTTGGCGCGAAGGTCAAGCTCGATCGGGCCAAAACCGGTTATCGGGGCGTCGTCGGCAATCCGCTTGTCGCGGAGGAAACAATGGTGAAGCAAGCCATTCTTGTCGATTCCAAGGCTTCTGACATGATTGGCGGGCACACTGGCCTCAACCAGCTTGCCCGCGATGCCATACAATTCATCCACCGTGCGCGCTTCCACCTCCGACTTGTGTGTTCCGATTTCAGCCCCCTTCTCCACCCATTCCGTCTCAAGTTTGGCGGGCTGCCCGGGCATTGGCGGCTTGGAGGCCTCCAACCGCCGCTCGATGACCTTGCCGCTCCTCACGATGATCGTTGTCTCGGAGCGGGCACCCGTGAAACTGGAACGAACCACCTTGTACTGGTAGCTGTTCCCACACATTTCCCTGGCCACCTTCCATTTGGCGGCACTGTCGGCCAATCGCTGCGCATCGGTCACATCGGCGAGGCTGTAAATGAGAAAGAGGTTGGCAAAGAAGCCATTCAAAAGCATGGCTGGTCACCCCCACGACCTGAATCGTCGAATCATATTGATCATAAGCATGGGACACCAGACCACCATCCATTTTGAATGATGCCATCCCTTCACGATTCTCGTGGGTATCGATGGAAAAGGTCTTGAAATCCTAGAGACCCGCACGGATTTCCTTGGTTGGCAAGGCCTCAGCGGCGACCTTGCAGCCGAATGGTGCAAAACTCACTCCACGATTGATTCGGCTCCACCATTCGGGCCGTTGGTTCCCTTGGGTTGGTTCCCTTGGGTTGCGGAACCTCGGTCAGGGTGGCCTCGGTCAACAGGAGCAGGCTGGCCACGGAAACCGCGTTTTCCAGCGCAGTGCGCACAACTTTTGTCGGATCAATGATCCCGGCCTCGATCATGTCGAGGTAGACGCCCCGAGCCGCGTCGAAGCCAAACGCGCCCTTGCCACCCCGCATCTGGGCGACCACAACTTCCCCATCAGCCCCGGAGTTCTCGGCGATTTGGCGCGTCGGCGCTTCCAGCGCCCGCTTGAGAATCCGCAGTCCGGTGCATTCGTCACCGGCGCAGTTCGCCTCCTCCCTCTCAACGGCATCGATCGCCCGCAACAGCGTGAGTCCCCCACCGGGCACGATTCCCTCGGCCATCGCCGCCTTGGTGGAATTGATCGAATCCTCGAGCGCTTCCTTGCGGCTTTTCATCTCCGCCTCCGATGGCGCGCCCACCCGGATCACCGCCACGCCTCCCGATAGCTTGGCCAGGCGTTCCCGCAATTTCTCCCGGTCGTACTCCGATGTGGCCTTGTCGATCCGCAGGCGGATCTCATGGCATCGCCCCTCGATGGCGGCCCCGCGTCCCTTGCCTCCGATGATGGTCGCGCAATCCCTGTCCACGATGACACGCTGGGCCCGGCCCAAGTCCTCAAGCCTGATGTTTTCCAGCTTGATGCCCAATTCCTCGGATATCAGCTTCCCGCCGGTGAGGATGGCCAAATCCTCCATCATCGCCTTGCGGCGGTCTCCATATCCCGGGGCCTTGATGGCAACGGTTGCCAGCACGCCGCGAACCTTGTTGACCACCAACCCGGCCAGGGCCTCGCCCTCGACATCCTCGGCGATCACCAGCAGGGGTTTCTGTGTTTGGGCCAGTTGCTCGAGCAAGGCGACAAGATCCTTGAGCATGCTGATTTTCCGCTCGCACAGGAGCACGGCAGGCTCATCGAGAACGGCCTTTATCTTTTCCGGATCGGTGACGAAATAGGCGGAGAGGTAGCCGTGGTCCATTTGCATGCCGTCCACCACCTCGAGCGTGGTCTCGATTCCCTTGGCTTCCTCCACGGAAACAACGCCATCCCGGCCGACCTTGTCAACGGCGTCGGCCACCAACTCTCCCAAAATACGATCATTGTGAGCGGATATTGTCGCGATTTGGGCCTTCTCGGCCTTGCTTTCCACGGGGCGTGACAATGACTTGATGGTCGCCATCGCGACCTTGAGTCCCCGGTCGAGACCCCGCTTGAGGTCGATGGCGCTGGCGCCGGCGGCGACATTCCGAACCCCTTCCATGAAAATCGCATGGGCCAGGATGGTCGCGGTGCTCGTGCCATCGCCGACGGCATCGCCGGTTTTTTCAGCCGCTTCCCAAAACATCTGGGCGCCAAGGTTTTCCTCGGGGTCGGCCAGTTCAATCTCCTTGGCGATGGTGACACCGTCATTGCACACCAGCGGCCGTCCCCACTTTCTGCCAATGAGCACCGACTTGGACCTTGGCCCCAAGGTGATTCGGACGGCGTCCGCGAGCACCCCGGTTCCCCGAAGGATTTTTTCGCGCGCCGAGGAGCGGAACAGGAGGTGCTTGGTCGCCATGTCGGAAATCCGGTCGTTTTCGGCACCGACCATGACCCCGGGAAGGACGATCAGCAGGTCGTTGCCACGCCAAGACATCCTTCATGATTGGTCAGTCTTTCATGGCCTCATGACGAAATGCCATGTTGGCCTGGCCAACGGCCATACCTTCGCGATTTGCCCGGTGAACATCGCAAGCCGTCAGGTTGGAATGACGCTGGTCGACATGGACCACCTTCGTGATCATTGTCATTCCGGATTTGCTGACACCGATGTTCTGCCCAAATCTTCCCAAAATCCGTCAGCCCGGCTTTCATCGGTATTCTGAAACATGATTGCCGGCACAACAGGATCAGGTGCTGTTTTTTCTGGACTCAAAAAACCATTCGGCTTAGGTTGGGCATCTCTTGCCAATGCCTTCATCACCTGAAAGCACCGCCATGGGAATCTCATCGTTCGCCATCGCCCTCGTTTGGACGGCCGCCTGCGCGGCAGGGCCCGACATCGTCATCGCCGAGGGGGAGAAGTTCCGGCCTCTCGATGACAAGGGTTGGAAGGTGACTCACCAGCAGGACAGTTACGGCAGCCACACCTATGGCGGTGTTTGGATGACGCATGGTGGCTGCCTTGGGGCGCCGGCCGAAAGCGAGGGGTCGGTCGCCTCGCAGGTTGTCTCAATCCCTGCCGCGGGGAGGTATCGGGTGTGGAGCAAGTACCAGGCCCCGCCCTACTTCAACTATTTGCACAAGATTGAAATAATCCAAAATGGCAAGATCGTGTTCTCCCACGCCTACGGCAAGTCCGGGACGCCGCGCCTATGGAGTTTCAGCGGCGACAGCGATGAATTGTGGTGGCCCTGGGGAGTGGACCATGATGCCGCCGAGTCGCCCAAGCCCTTGGCGCAACTGGCGGCGGGACCCGCGGACATCCGCCTGGTGACGGTGGCGAACCCCAAGCCAGCGGGAAACAGGTTCGTCGATTTCGTGGTGCTGACCACCCATCCCGGGGATGAATACCAGGGATTCAAGCCCTATGCCGTCGGATCGCCCTTCACCAACGAGGCCTTCGCGGCCACCCGGCTTTATGCGCGGTTCAGGAACGAGTCCAAGGCGGCGGCCCGGCTTTCCGTCAGCCGGGCGGGGCATTACCAACCCCAGTATGGCGGAGCCACCACGATGGTTCCGGAACAACCGGTGGCGGCGGGTGCCTGGAGCGAGTGGGTGAACATCGGGCCGTTCTGCCGGCTCGTCCACAACGAGGGGTTGACCATGACCCTTCCCGGGGCCGGGTCATTCCCCGTTCAGTTCGCGCTGGATCCCCAGGGCAAGGATGTTGTTGGCGACCTCAAGATGAATTCGGGCGAAACGGCGGTGGTGCCGATCGATGTGACATGGAACAAAGGCAGCGTCGTGAAGACCAGCAAGGAACATGCCGCCGAACTCATGGCCGCCAGCCGGAAATGGCGAACGGCCAATGGCGGCAAGAAACCGAAGGAGATCCTGTTTTACGGCAATTTCAGCGAATCCAAGGATGACTTGGTCTACGCCCTCAAGGACAGGCTTGGCTACAACACGATGCTTCCCGATTCCTACGAGCAGGTTCGCAAGGCCGTCATTCCCCAGCACTTCGGCTCGCCTGACGCCATCCGAAAGCTCGCCGCCTCCATGCCGGCGGAGTCGAAAAAGCGGGTCCGCGTGATCAGCTTCGGCGACGAGATCAGCCTCGGGCAGATCAATTTCGATGACCCAAAGAACCAGGCGAAATTCGCGGCGTGGCTGTCGGGCAAGGGACTGACCGCGCGCGACCTCGGGGTGGCGCCGGGGCAGGCGAAGCTTTCCAAGACGGGGGATCCCCGACTTGTCTGGTATTCCAACCTGTTCAACGAGGAGGAACGGTTCGCCGATTACCGGGCCACCACCGCCGTGGCCAAGGAGCAATTCGGCGCCGATGTGCTCACCGGCGCGAATTACTCCCCGCACCACCTGGCCCTCTGCTACGGCCCCGTGTTCCAGTGGGTCGACATCTTCAAGCACAACGGCATGAGCATGTTCTGGGCCGAGGATTACATCTTCAGCGTGCCCGAGGTTCCCCAGATGCTGTCATGGATGCTGGCCCAGGCCCGTTGCGGCGTGAAATACAACAACCAGCCGATCCACTTCTACATCATGCCCCACGCCCCCGGACAGGAACCGGGATTCCTGAGGCGCAACATGCTCATGGCCGTGGGAAATGGCGCCAGGCATGTGGACAGTTTCTGGGTGGGACCCGAGGAGCGGTTCACCGAGAACTATGTGGCCTGGACCTATCCCGAGACATTCCGCGCGATCCATGAGGCCATCCACGATTCCGCCGAGGCCGAGAAGATCCAGTCCAAGGGGAAGGTCAGGCCGGCGCGCGTGGCCCTTGTCACCGGCAAGGCGACTGATTTCAACGAGTCGAGGGTGATGGTCGACAAGGCGAGGGATCCGTTCGCCGGGCGATGCAAAAACGCCCCGGCGCAGGTGAACCAGATCATCTGCCGCAAGGAGCAGCAGTTGCTCTACCTCGCCCTTAGGCAGGCCCAGCACGGTGTGGACCTGATCACCGAGGATGACATCGCCGAGTTCGACGCCTTGAAGAACTACGATGTCGTCTATTTCGCGGGCGAATGGATCGATCGCCGCGCCGTGACGAAACTCGACGCGTGGGTGCGCGCCGGCGGTGTCCTTTACGCCGCGGCGGGGATCGGGCACCTCAACGAATTCAACCAACCCGATTCCGGCTTGCCTTCCCTGCTCGGAATCAAGGCGACGAAGGAAACCAGGTCGTTGGCCGTGCTGCGCACCATGCTGGAACTTCCTCTTTTGGAACCCATCGACACGATCACGCTGGATGGCGGCAAGGTTCAGGCCGTGGGAATGAAGCAGGTGCTCACGCCGCGGGACGCCGAGGTGATCGGCAAGTGGAGCGACGGAACCGCGGCCGTCACGGTGCGAACCCTAGGCAAGGGCAAGGCCTATGCCGTGGGAACCCTTCCCGGAACATCGTGGATGAAGACGGGATTGAAGGTGACGCCGTGGGCCCGGGGAGGCAGGGGAATGCTCTACAACCCGACGGGCTTCCAGGCCGACGCTGAGAAACTGGCCAGGCTGGCCGTCGATGCCCGCAAGCCGACGCAGGCTGTCACAACCAATGTTCCCGGAGTGGAGGCCTTCGCCATCGATGGCCCGGAAGGCACGCTCATCACCCTGCTCAACTGGACGAACAGCCCCCTCATGGGTGTCGAGGTCGCCGTTCGCGCGCCCGCCAGGCCCTCGGGGGTCCGCTCCGTCCAGCGCCAGGCGAAACTGGAATCGAAATGGGCGAACGGGCAAGCCACATTTACTGTTGATATCGACGATGCGGATTATATTTTGATGCCGCGCTGATCTCCCCGGTACCTTGAAAGGCCATCACAATGGCGTTCCCCAAATCCCCCCTTGTTGGATTCAACAAGATCATGGCTCCCCTGGCGGCGGCCGTTCTTTCGGCGACATGGCTGATGGCCGCTGAGAAACCCGCCGGAGAACCGGTGAGGGTGTTCATCCTGGCAGGCCAATCGAACATGGAAGGCCAGGGGTTCATCAAGGCCGACCCCAAGCGCAACGAGGGCAAGGGCAGCCTGGAATACCTGGCGCGGGAAACCGCGACGGCCGCGCGCTTCCGTCACCTGCAAGACAAGGAAGGCCGCTGGATGGTTCGGGATGATGTTTGGATTGATTACCTCGGCCGGAAAGGGCGACTCACCGTCGGATACGGCGCCAAGGAGGACCGCATCGGTCCCGAACTTGGCTTCGGACATATTGTTGGCGACGCGGAGCGAGGCCCGGTGCTGCTGGTCAAGCTGGCATGGGGCGGAAAGAGCCTGGCCAAGGACTTCCGCCCTCCATCATCCGGCGGCGAGGTCGGGCCCTACTACAAGGAGGTCGTCAGCGGAACGAAGTCCGCCATCATGGAGATGGGAAAGTCGTTCCCGGAACTCGCAGGCAAACCCCATCAATTGGCGGGATTTGGCTGGCATCAGGGATGGAACGACAGGGTCAACCAGGCGTTCAATGACGAATACGAAAAGAACATGGCGAACTTCATCAGGGACATTCGCAAGGACCTGGGCGCGCCGTCCCTTCCGTTTGTCATCGCCGAAACGGGAATGACAGGCCCCGAGGAAAAGCATCCGCGGGCGCTTTCCCTGATGAAGGCCCAGGCCGCGGTGGCCGATTATCCTGAATTCAAGGGGAATGTGGCATTCGTCGGAACCAAGGCGTTCTGGCGGGAGAAGGAACTGTCGCCCTCCTCGCAGGGGTACCACTGGAACACCAACGCCGAAACCTACTACCTGATCGGCGAGGCGATGGGCAAGGCGATGCTGGGGTTGACGGGCCGCTGACGCGATGAAACCTTGCACAAGTTCCGATTGAAGGTGCGCCGCCACCATCGACACGGATACCCCGCGCACCCAGGTATGATCAATATGGACAATCTCCACGGCTGGGAAATGTGAGTCGTGGAGAATCGAATGTTCCGACCAACAACGGAGGATCATCGCCATGCCGACCGAGGCGAACCCCGACAGGAGGAATGCCCTTTCGGCCATCGCCGGGGCCGCATCAGCCGGCCTGGCATGCGCCGCCCCGCCCGCGGGTGATCCATCCCAGGAACCCACGCCTCCCCGGTTTCCCGTCGAAGCCGGCAGGCATATCGCGGGCGAACTTGTCCACATCGACTCGATCAACAGGCGAGGCGGCATGAGGCTAGATGGCGACCAAGGTCGCTACTTCACCGGCCCGCCGCACTGGTTCGCCCTGCTGCCTCATGCGCCGGTTTGGCATTTGGGAGCCCGCGCCGAACTGCGCGATCTGCCGCTGGGCTGCCATGTCCATGGCCATTTCATCAAGCCGCCCAAGGGCGAGGAGTCGACAATCCCGCCGCTTCCGGGAGATAAAATGTCGTTCACAATCGCCGAGAACCACGGGGCGATCCTTGAGGACGACTTCAGCTACTACCAGCGCCGCGGCCAGGCGTGGAAGGTTGTCTCGATCAACGCCGGGAAGGAAAAGATCGACCTGGAGCCGGTGTTGATCAAGCCTCCGGAAGGAGCCGGCCACCTTCCGGGAGCTGGCGGCGCGGGGCAGCTTGTCAAGCATGGCATGAGCAAGCCCCAGACATTCGACATCGATTCTCGAAGCGAGGTTTGGAGCGGAAACCGTCTCTCCGGTCTTTCAGCCATCAAGCCGGGAATGACGGTCCAATTCAACCTGTCATGGGCCCAGGGATGGGGCCAGGGGGAGTTCAGGGTCGGAAAAGTCTGGATTGACGCGGAAGCCCGGGAGGCTGCCGGCGAAAGACAAAGGCAGGCACACCTCCAGTTCGAGCGGGAGCGCTGGACGGCCGGCTGGATCGACCATGTCGACCACAACGACTATGGTGGCGGCATCGTCACGATCACGCTGTTTGAAGTCGACAAGCAGATCCTTGACGACCTGTGGGCCGACCGCGGCGAAAGGATCGCCGTGGCCGTGGCTGAAAAGACGCGCCGCACATGGTTCCACCGTTCCGATCGCAAGTTCGCCAAGCTTGTCGAATGGAAAAAAATCGAGAATCCTCCCCTGGGCAGCAGCCCTGTCCAGCTTCGCCTCAACTTCACCGAACTGCTGGCGGGATATTCCACCGGGGGATATGTCCGGGTGAAGGCGGAACGATGGAAGTTCGTCACCGTTCCGCCGGAGGAGCGGCTGACCTCGCGCGCCGACCAGGAACGCGGTGCGCGCATGGTGCTTCCGTGGTAAATTATTTTTGGATGCTGGCGCCAGGGGTCAATCGCATGCGCAACCACATTTCATGGCTTTCCTTGGCGTTCGCCGCCGCCGCGATCGGATCGAGCCGTGCCGAGCCGGCTGAAAACCCGATCCTCGCCCCGGGGGCCAAGGTGACCAAGCTGGCCGGCGGCATGAAATTCACCGAGGGCCCGGTCTGGCTGCCCAAGGAAAAGAAACTGGTCTTTTCCGATATTCCCAACAGCAAATTGATGCAATGGAGCGCCGGATCGGGACTCGGCGTTCTCAGGCCGAGCGAACAGGCCAACGGCAACATCCTCGACCAGCAGGGCCGGATCATTTCCTGCCAACACGCGGGAAGGAACCTCGTGCGGATCGAGGCCGACGGCACCGCCAAGGTGATCGCCGACAAATTCGAAGGCAAGAGGTTCAATTCCCCCAACGACGCCGCCATGAAGTCCGACGGCTCGATCTGGTTTACCGATCCTCCATGGGGATTGACCGGCCCCCACGAGGTTCCCGGCCATTGGGTTTATAAAATCGCCCCCGGCGGGGTCCGGGTGGAGGCCGTGATCAAGGACTTGGCCATGCCCAATGGCATTGTGTTTTCCCCCGATGAGAAGCGACTGTATGTCGCCGACACCGGCGGCAACAAGCGCCACCCCGATCCGAAGTTCCACGCGATTCCCGCGAGCATTCGCTGCTATGGCGTGAAACCCGACGGCACCCTTGGCGATATCCTGTTCCGCATCAACTCCGGCAGCGACGGCATGAAGGTGGATTCCAAGGGCAACCTTTACACCACCCATGGCGGCCATGTCGTCGTGTACGACCCCGAAGGCAAGGAACTTGGAAAGATCGCCGTGCCCGAGGGACCGGCGAACCTCTGCTTTGGCGGCGACGACCTTTCGACCTTGTTCATCACGGCCCGCACATCGCTTTACAGCGTCAAGGTGCGGATTCCGGGCGCGAAGCCGGCGGGCACCCAGCCATGAGTTGGGTGCGGGGCCTGCTCGCGGTCGCTCTTGTCGGCCTTGGACTGTCCGCACGGGCCAGTCAGGCCGATACAGCGGTCCTGGCCTTGCTGTCGCGCCATTGCCAACAGTGCCATGGCCCGGCCAAGCAGGAAGGCGGCCTGCGGATCGACACCCTTTCCCGTGACCTGGCGGACATGGCCGCGGCCGAACGATGGGGTGAAATCCTGCTTCGGCTGAACTCGGGTGAAATGCCCCCCAAGGGGCAACCGGCCCTCACGGCGGCCGACCTCGGAACTCTTTCCGAAGGCATATCGCGGCTGATTGACGCCGGCAGTGCCAAGCGCATGGCCAAACGGGGGCCTGTCGCCCACTACCGCCTCAGCAAGGAGGAATACGCGCACACAGTGCTCGACCTGCTGGGCGTTTATTTCGACCCGTCGATGCCGGGCGCCCTCAACGATGATCCGAAGTGGCATGGATTCGACAGGATCGGTTCGGTGCTGACCCTGTCGCCCTCGCATGTGGAGCGCTACCTGAAGGCCGCTGAAACCGTGCTGGCCCGCGCCTTTCCGGAAAAGCCCGTTCCCTCCAAGCTGACAAGGCAGGAATCGAAGGCGCCCGAAAGGTGGCTCATGTATCCCGGTTTGCTGCACGGCGGATTCCGGGCCGCGGAGTCGGGGCTTTACCGCATCAGGGTCAAGGCGAGCGGCCTCCCGTCCTTCAAGGGGCGCCCTCCCCGTTTGGCGATCTGGAATTCAGGACTCAAGCGAACCGAGGATGGAATCGACCTGGTCGCGCCGGAGGAAAACCCGGGCGTGGTTGAGTTCCAGGTGATGCTGCCGCAGGGGAACTTCCAATTGGTGAATGAGACCCCCGGCAAGCTCGATGATGGTCCCACGCCGTCGCTGACGCCACGGATCATCACGCGGGTGAAGGACTACAAGCCGCCTCCCACCGGTTACAAGCTTTTCCTGGAGGATGGCCGGCCGATTCTGCCGCTCCTGCTGGTGGACTGGATCGAATGCGAAGGCCCCATCACCTCGGAAGCCGAACAATCGAGGCGACTGGGGTTCTTCCCCGATTCGCTCAACAGCGCCGCGAGGGATTCCGGGCGATCCGGAAAGGAGGTGGCTGAGGCGCTGGCCAGGTTCATCGGACAGGCTTGGCGTCGACCGGCCACCACCGAGGAGACAAGTCGCTACCTCAAGGTTTACGCCTCCGAAATCGCGGCGGGCGAGTCACCCCGAACCGCGTACATGGCGGCCCTGGCGGGCGTGCTGGCCTCGAAGAATTTTTGCTACATCGTCGAGGGATCTCCCGCCGCCAAGCGCGACACACTCGATGATTGGGAACTCGCGTCGCGGCTTTCCTATTTCCTGTGGAGCTCGATGCCCGACGCTGAATTGTTTTCGGCGGCGGGGTCCGGAAAGTTGTCCAGGCCGGGGGAACTGGCCGGGCAATTCAAGCGCATGGCGAAGGATCCCAGGATTTCAAGGATGGTGGAATCCTTCCCAAGGCAGTGGCTTCAACTTCACCGCGTCGGCCAGTTTCCACCCGACCCGGGCCTTTATCCCGACTACGACAAATGGCTTGAAAGAAGCATGGTGCTGGAATCGCAGGCCTACTTTGGCGAGATTATGGCCCGCAACTTGCCGCTGGCGGAGTTCATCCATTCCGACTGGACCATGGCCAACGCGAGAATCGCCGGCCATTACCGCATTCCACCGCCCGGCGGAAAAGGATTCCAGAAGGTCAGGCTGGAATCCGGCAATCATCGCGGCGGCATCCTGACCCAAGCATCGGTCCTGTCGCTCACCTCCGATGGCACCCGGCACCGTCCGGTTCACCGGGGCGTCTGGGTCTCGGAGGCGATCTTCGGCCGGACACCGCCTCCGCCCCCGCCGAATGTCGAACCGCTCATGCCCACGCCTTCGGACAAGCCCAAGGCCACCATCAGGCAGCAACTCAAGGCCCACTCGACCCATTCGGTGTGCGCCTCGTGCCACCAGAAGATCGATCCCCTGGGCTTCGCGTTCGACAATTTCGACGCGATCGGCCGATGGAGGACCATGGAGGAGAGTCCCGGAGGCACGGGCGACAACCCGCCCGTGGATGCCTCGGGCGTATTGCCGGGAGGCAAGCCCTTCAGCGGCCCTGATGAGTTCAAGAAACTCCTGATGTCCGACATCGACCGATTCGCCGAGGCCTTTGTCGGCCAACTGGCGACCTACGCCACCCGTCGCGTCATGACGATTGACGACGCGGCGGCCATCCGGGCCGTGGCCGCGTCATGCCGAACGAATGGATATCGCCTGGGTGACATCATGGTGGCGTTGGTGTCGTCCGAACTGTTCAGGAAAAGATGATGGACCTGACCTGACAGCATTGGAAATCGATGGGAAATCATGGCGTGTCGGTGGAAATCCGATGATCAGGCGATTCCCCGACCATCGCGGGTAATCATGAGTCCAAGCTGGTTTTGATGGAATAATCCTCGGGAGGCACGGGATCATGGCCAACGCGATCTTCCAATCATGGCTCCTCGACCGCCGGCACGCGCTCAGGGGCGCAGGGGTTTCGATGGCCCTTCCCCTGCTCGACTGCATGCGCCCGCTCATGGGCGCCGAAAAGGGATCCAGGCCCAGGCGCAGCGTGTTCATTTACCTTCCCAACGGGGTTAACACACAGGCCTACGAAATGACGACGGCCGGCGCGGACTACACGATGTCCAAGGCGCTCGCCCCGCTCGAGAAACACCGTTCGATCATCACCCCGATCAGTGGCATGCATCATCCGCACGGGCTGGGCAATCACCATGGCTGCTTCTCCATCTGGCTCACAGGCGGAAAAATCGGCCAGTCGGAACGCAACACGATCTCCGTCGACCAGGTGATGGCGGGCCTGACCGCGCCCCAGACCCGATTCTCATCGTTGGAACTCAGCAACCAGGGACATTCCCTTTCCGTGAACGCCGATGGCATCGCGCTGCCGGCGCAGGGGAACCCCGGCGTCGCCTTCAGGGATATGTTCGAGGACCCCAAGGACGGGATTGGCCGCCAGAGGCGCGGCCTGCACCGACGGTCCAGCATTCTGGACGCCGTTCTTGACGAGGCCAACGCGCTCGACCGCAAGCTCGGCTCGGAGGACAGGGGACGCCTCGACCAGTACCTCAACTCGGTCCGCGAGGTGGAAATCCGCACGCGGCGCGCCGACAAGTGGCTTGACACCCCCCGGCCCAAGGTTGATCCGGGCACACAGTCGAAGCTCAACCGCGACATCTCCCTCGACAAGCTGGGTGAATACCTTCGCACGATGTACGACATCATCGTCCTCGCCTTCCAGACGGACCTTACCCGCGTGGTGACATTCAGCACCGGCAACGAGGGCACGGGGCCGGCCATCCCGGAGATCGGCATCCGCCAGGACAGGCATTCCCTCTCGCACCACAACGGGAATCCGAAGCTGATGCAGGACCTGCTGGACAGCGACTCCTTCAACATCAGGCAATTCTCCTACTTATTAGATCGCCTTTCGGAAACCAGGGATTCCGACGGCCCGCTGATCGAGACGACCATGGCCATGTACGGCAGCGGCATGGCCTATGGCCACAGCCACGGGAACGCCAGCCTTCCGATCATCATCGCCGGAGGCACGAAGCTCGGATTCCGGCACGGACACCACATCGACTTCAACCTGACCCGCGAGTTCAAGGGCTACGACAAGCATCCGGGCATTTATTTCAATCCCGTCAACCCGGGCGCCCGCCTCAGCAACCTCCTGTTGGCGCTGGCCCGGAAGATGGATGTCCGCATCGACAGGTTCGCCGACAGCAACGGCCCCGTCCCGGGCTTGCTGGCCTAGGGACGGGCTTGTCCAAGCGGATTAAAAGCCCGGTTTTCAAGCCAAACACGACACGGATTCCGGTGGCATGTTCCGGGCCGTCACTTCATCGGATGCCTGATGAAGAAATCCCACATAAGGTCGTTGGCGGAGATGTTCCTCGTGGACTTCCCCAACGACCTGAGCCGGGGATCCCGACCGGGCTAGGTATGCCCGCCCCCCTCGATCATGACCAAGACTACTTCCGAGCCTTGCTTTCCCGAACCATAGGTTTTGCGGATCACCGAAGTGCCATCATTGACCTTGACCGGCAGTTTCACCAAGGCCGGTTCGCGCGAACATCCATTGGCGCCGACCCATGCCTGGATGGAGTGATCGACGGAATAAAAATCGGTTCCGGATGCCCCTTTTCCCTTGCCGCCCTTGAATGGGGCGTTTTCGTCATCGGTTCCATGGAAATGAATCACCGGAACAGGCCTGCTCGGCTTGCAGGTGGGCGTTCCCATCGGTCCGCTCACCGGAGCGATGGCGGCAATGCGGTCGGAAAGTTCCGAAGCCAGCCTGTACGACATGATCGCGCCATTGGACATGCCGGTGGCATAAACCCGCTTCGGGTCGATCCGGACATCCCTGGCGATGTCATCGAGCAACCGGCGGGTGAATTCGACATCATCAACCTTGTTGCTCATCGCGTAGCCGCAGCAATTGCCTCCATTGAATGTCAGCAGTTTTTCAAGCCTTCCACTCCCCGCCGGGTAGGCCACGATGAAACCGGCTTCATCTGACTTGGCGCTGAGTCCGCTGAACGCGACCATGTTGTCGGGATTGGCTCCCCCACCATGGAAGGGCAGGATGAGTGGCGTCGGCTTGGCGGGATCGTATTGCCTCGGAACATGGACAAGGTAGGTTCGCTTCCATTCACCCACCGCCAGCGTTCGGACATGGTCGCCAGGCCCCAAGGGGACGGCGGCGCACGCGAGATGGAAGGAAACCATCAACCACATCATGCTCGATCTCCGAGGACTCGCCGATAGTCCATGGTACCCGTCGCCCGGCCAGCCGTTAACGATGGGTAATCGCCCCCGTGGTTCGCCAAGGCAAAAGAAACAGGAACTGGCGCTGCCGGAAGAACAGGTCGTTTTTTACCGGGATTTGTCGATACCATGACCTGATTGCGGGATTCGGCCATGCTGTATTTCCTTGAACATGCGGCCATCGCCGTCGCGGCCGTTTCGGGAGTGCTCGCGGCGCGCGGCAAGCGGATCGACCTGTTTGGCGTGGCGGTCCTGGGACTCGTCACGGCACTGGGAGGAGGCACGATCCGCGATGTGGTCCTCGACCTTCGCCCGGTGTTTTGGGTGGGGGACCCGTGGTTTTTGCTGACGGCATTCACCTGCGCCATCGCCACCTTTCTCCTTGAGGGATTGCTGATCGGGGTACCACCGCTCGCCGGAAGCCTCCTCCAATGGGCGGATGCCGGAAGCCTGGCGCTGGTGACGATGATCGGCACGGAAAAGACGCTTGCCGCGGGCTTCTCTCCCGCCATCGCCGTCACCATGGGAGTGCTCACCGGAACCGCCGGCGGCATCATCCGCGACATGATGCTGGGCGAGATTCCGATGGTGTTCCGCCAGGAGATTTACCTGTACGCCACGGCATCACTGGCCGGATCGGTCTTGTACATCGTTCTGTCGGGACGGGTCTCCGCATCCACGGCGGCGCTTTCTTCCGTGGCCCTGGTGTTCGGCCTGAGGCTGGCCGCCATCTGGAACCGGTGGCGGTTGCCCAACCTGCGTTCCGGGGGCGGGCACGACGGCTGAGCGGCCGGTGGAAGCGCCATCCCGCCGCCCTCGCTTGGATGCCGAGCGCCTTTGGATTACCCTGTCATGGGATTCGTCGTGGCATTCCGGCCCCTCACGCATCCTTTCACCGGACCGCCCGCATGAAATCCAATGCCAACCAAGCCGCCTGGGTCTGGACCGTATGCGGGGTGCTGCTGCTGGCCAGCGCCCTCAACTACATGGACCGCCAAACCCTGTCGAACCTTTCGCCAAGGATCATCGAAGCCTTCGGCATCAACAAGGCCGAGTACGGGTTGCTCGAAGTGGTGTTCGGCCTCGCGTTTGCCGCGGGTTCCATCGCGTTCGGCATGTTGGCCGACCGCGTCAATATCCGCTGGCTTTATCCGGCCGTGCTCGTGGCATGGTCGGTGGTGGGATTCGCGACGGGACTGGTGCGCGGATACGGCGAGTTGCTGGCCTGCCGGTTGCTGCTGGGATTCTTCGAGGCGGGACACTGGCCATGCGCGCTCAAGACAACCCAGCGCCTGGTGCCGGCTGATCGCCGGACCCTGGGCAACAGCGTGCTCCAAAGCGGCACGGCCATCGGCGCGATCCTCACTCCCCTCATCATCAAGCTGATGCTGACGGACGACAAGGAAAGCTGGCGGACTTCGTTCCTCTGGATTGGGGGAATAGGAATCGGCTGGGTTGGCATCTGGTTCGCGCTCATTCGGGGCGACGAGTTGGCACCGGTCAAGGATTCCCATGATGATGGTCCACAGGTTTCATTCCTGGCCATGCTGCGATCGCGCGGGTTCGTCACCGTGGCCATCATGGGCCTGGCGATCACGATCGCCTGGCAGCTTTTCCGGGCCTGGCTTCCGCTGTTCCTCAAGGAAGGGCGCGGATATTCCGAATCGGACATGCTCGACTTCAATTTCGCCTATCACATCGCCACGGACGCCGGGTGCCTGACGGCCGGATTCGCCACGGCTTACCTGTTCCGAATCGGGTATTCCGCCACGATGGCGCGCAAGCTAACCACGGCGGCTTGCGCGGCGCTGGCGGGAATCGCCATCCTCATCCCGTGGATCCCCAGCGGACCGGCGCTTTTCGCCGCCATGCTGCTGGTGGGTGCCGGCCTGCTCGGGATTCACCCGTGCTTCTACGCTTTCAGCCAAGAGTTGTCGGCGCGCCACCAAGGCAAGGTGACGGGGATCATGAACCTGATGATCTGGGTGATTTCATCACCCTTCCACTATCTCTTCGGGGCATTCATCGACCGGACAAAAAACTATGACCTGGCTTTCGCGCTGGCGGCGACACTGCCAATCATCGGGGCCCTTGTAATCTGCGCACTATGGCCGCGGGAGTCAACGCGCGCGCAAAACTAGATCGGGCTTCAATTTGGTAAACCGCAAAAACGATCTTAATCCAGAAACAAAATGAGCCCTAAGCGGAGCTGAAGGCGGAATGAGTGGGGTGCACTGAAAATCACCCGCTCACCGTGGTGCTTCGCACCTCCGTTCGGGGATCTATTCGATACAACAAATCGCACATTATTGTTTTATCAGAGTTACCAATCCAACTCATCTACTTGAAGTCTGCTCTAGTCCGTCACTTCGCTGGTGCTATTAAGCGCCTGGTGATTGAGCACGATTTCGCAGCTTGAAAGCCCCAGCGAAGTGAGGCGCGGGTTGATTACGCCGGGAATCCCGACCTAAGCCTTGAAATCCACTTGAATATGGGAGCCAATCGAAGCGAACTCGCTTCAACAGCTTCATGTAGTTGAAGTGCGCTCTAATCCAGACCGGCGCGCTTGCGGGCGCGTTCCAGGAGGGTGGCCTGAAGTTCCGGGAAGTCGCGGAGCGCGCGGCGGAACGATTCCCTGCGCAGGATGAACAGGTCGCAATTCACCGAGGCGCGAACCGTCGCCGTCCGCGGCATGTCGAGCAGCAGGCCGACCTCGCCGAAACTGTTGCCCTCACCCAACCGGGCCACCGGATTCCCCTTGGGATCAAGGATCTCGACCTCGCCGCGGCAGATGTAATACATTTCGGTGCCCATGTCTCCCTTGCGAATGACGATGTCGCCGGGAGCCACGGCGTTCGGCTCAAGCATGAGCGACAGGTTGTGCAGGAAGGTTTCCGGGGCGCCGGCAAGGTCGGGAACGCGCGCGAGCACCTCGCGGTTCACCACCTCGTGCCAGCGCCTGCCATCCTTCTCAAGCAGGTCGTACGCCTCGCTCGGCCCCCATGTGCCCGCCGGGTAGGTCGGCATCGATTCCGGCGCCGAGGCCTTCCAGAAGTCGAGGAACGGCTGCACGACACGCCAGGCGGCTTCAACAAAGTCGGTTCTCGAGAACAGGGTGGCATCGCCCAGCATGGCGCTGTAAAGCAGCACCTCGTAACCGGTGGCCCTCGCGGCTTCGAACGATTCACTGTAGTCAAACCGCATGTCAACCTTCTGGAGCACGAGGTTGGGGCCGGGCTTCTTGGCCTGCACGCGGAATTCCACGGCCTGGTCGGGCTGGATGTGGAAAACAAGCTGGTTGTTGTCAATCAGCCGGGCCGAGGGCGTGTCCCGGAAAATCACCTGCGGCGCCTTCCTGAACTGCACCACGATCTCCGTGCCGCGCTTCCATAGCGCCTTGCCCGAGCGCAGGTAGATGGGAACCCCTTCCCAGCGCCAGTTGTCGATGTGCAGGCGCATCGCGGCGAAGGTTTCCGTGAGCGAGTTCGGATTCACCTGGGGCTCGGAGCGGTAGGCGATCGCCGGGCTGCCATCAGCCTTCCTGCCGGGCCCGTATTGGGCATGGACTCCGTACTCGGGAACCTCGTCATCGCGGATGACGCGGAGGGCCTGGACAAGCTTGCCTTTCTCATTGCGGATGGCGTCGGCGTCGAACGACGCTGGTGGTTCCATGCAAAGGTAGGAGAGCATCTGGAACATGTGGTTCTGGATCATGTCGCGGACGACGCCCGACTTGTCGTAGTAGCCGCCGCGGCCCTCGGCGCCGACCGTCTCGAGGACCGAGAACTGGATGTGGTCGATGTGGTTCTTGTTCCAAAGCGGCTCGAAGATGCCGTTGGCGAAACGGAAGGCGAGCAGGTTTTGGACGGTTTCCTTGCCCAGGTAATGGTCGATGCGGTAAATCTGCTTCTCGCGCCAACGGGAAAGCAGCTGCTGGCTCAGGTCCCTGGCGCTGGCCAGGTCGGTTCCGAACGGCTTTTCCACGATGATGCGCAACCAACCCGGCCTTTCCTTGAAGCCCGCCTCGTCCAACTGGGTGGAAACCAGGTTGAACAGTGTCGGTGAGATCGCGAAATAAACCAGCAGGTTGCCCTTGGTTCCGAATTTCTCGTCGAGTTCGCGGCAGCGGGCCAGAAGAGCCTTGAAATCGGCCGGTTCGCCAAAATTGCCCGGCATGTAATGGAGACGGCCCTTGAGCCAGTCCCACTTTTCCTTGTCAAATTCCTTCCTGGTGTTGAACTTGCGGATATCGGCATCCATCCGGTCGCGGAAGGAGGCGTCATCGAGCGGATCCATCGACATGCCGATGATCGCGAACTGTTCGGGAAGAAGGCCGTCGCAGGTGAGGTTGTAGAGGGCCGGGGTGAGCAGACGCTTGGAAAGGTCTCCCGAGGCCCCGAAAAGCAGCATGAGGCATGGTTCGGCGACGGGTGTTTCGGAAATGGCTGGAGATGGCATGGGAACCCCTTGCTTGGAGTGCGAAGCTGGGATTGTTTTAGTGAAACCGGCGCCGGCAGCAGGCTAGTACTGCAGAACGAAGTCGATGAAGCCCGCCACCTGGGGATCCACGGTCGACTGGAACTTGTTGTAAAGCGACTTGAAACCGTCCCCGGGAATGAGGGTGCTGACGCCGAATGTGATCACGGCGTTGTTGCTGAGCAGCGGGCGATACTCGCAACCCATGCTGATGTCGTTGCCAATGAAATTGCCGATGCCCGCGGCATAAACATACTGCTCGAGCACGGCTGAGCTTTCAAACCAGAGGAAGTTGAAGTTGTTGATGAGCTTGAGCTTGGGCGTGACATCGAAGTCGATGCCGAGGTTGTACAGGAGCAGGCCCGGGTTCACGAAGTTCGTCTGCCCCTGGATGCGGCTGGTGCGGAGGTCGGGAAGCAGGCTGCCGGCATTGGTGAGGTTCGTGCCGAAGAGCTTGATCGATTGTCTCTGCCAGTAGCTGAAATTGCCACCGGCGAAGTTTTCGTTGGGGAACGGGGCGTCGAATCCCGTTGCGTGACTGTTGTTGGGATCCCGGTCGCCGGAGGCCCACAGGAACGAGGTGCGGAAACGGGTGTAATCACGGTCGTAGCTGGCCTCAATGGCGGCGAAGGCCGCCGATATCTCCTGTTCCTGGTTGGCGATCGCGTTGAGCGTGTCGTGGCCCAGCGCGTAGTAGAACTGCGAGGAGATGTTGTAGCGGCCAATGTGACCATCGCTCGCGAGGCCCAGGTAGGCGACATCGATGGCGTGGGGCCTGAACACGCCGACCGGTTCGGGGCGCACCAGGAAGCTGTTCTTGTCGTAGATGAGCCCGGTGGCATTGTCGTGGTTGTAGGCGACGCTGGCCTGCACCGTGTAGCCGGGGAACAGGAAGTCCTGCTTGTAGTAGTTGGCGAAAAAGACATTCTGCTGCCTGTTGTCGAACGAGTTCAATCCGCTGTTGGTGTCCTTCTCGGCCTGGAAGGTGGCGACGATGTTGAACTGGTCCTGGTTGGCCAAGCGGGTGCCGAATAGCCGCACCATGCGGTTGGTGTCGGAGTAGAGGAAGCCGCGGAAGTCGTTGTTGAAGTACTGTGAACCGGCGCGGATGGAGGTGAAGTCGAAATATGGTCCGCTGTCGGCGATCTTTGTCTCAAAAAACCATTCCTGAAGCGCGAAGAAGGTGCGCTCGCGCTGGACGCCCCGCAGCACATTCGGGTTGATGACCGCGAGTTCCTCCACATTGAGCACATTCACATTGAAGAAGGGAACGATGCGCAGGCGCCAGTCGACCGGTCGAAACGCCAGGGTATCACCCTTGAAGATGTCGAACTGCACCGACAGGAAGGTGAAGTTGGCAAGCTGGTTCGGCTTGCCGTAAAACTCCTCCTGAAACGGGTTGGCGGTGCTTTCAAAGGGAGTGGTCGGGATCGGGGTCTGGCGGGTGTCCACAAGCTGGTTGAGCCGTGCCGTGAGGCTGAAAAAGACATCCTGCCCGATGATTGGGAAGTCGCCCTTGAGGACATTCTGGTTGTACGGATCCCACCAATGCCCCAACTGGAACGGGTAATCCTCGATCAGCGGATGGTTTCTTCCATAGCGGTCAAGCGCCGGCAGGCCAAGTCGCCAGCGGTCTTCCACGGGGATGTAGTTGCCATCGGAAGGCACTTCGCGGGGAATCACCGACGATGGCCCCGTAAAGCCTAGCGGAGGATAGGTTTCCGTAAAGAGCCAGCCGGGTGCGGAGGGCGTCTCGGAGGGAAGGTTTCCCGTGCCGAACGGGGGCCTCTCCAGCGGCCTGGTGCTGTCGGCGGGTCGTGGCGGTTCGGATTGGGCATGCGACGGGGCTGGCATCGCCCCGGCCATGACAGCGGCAATCAGTCCGAATATGGATTTGATCCGCCGCATCGTTCAATCCAGGGTGACTGGAATCATGTAACTGCGGCAAATATCGGCACCGAATCGATCGTTCCTTAACGAAGATGCCGCTTTTGCCATTTTTTCCGGTAATTACAGGTTTGACGACAAGATAAACTGCAGAGGCCTTGCCGGTTGTTCCGATTCTGAGAGTGGTCCCGTCCGGTTGACGGGATTCCTCCAACGGATGAATTTTCATGGCCAGGCCACCCCAATCGGGATCCACCCGGCTCCTTTCGCTGGAAAAACTGGAAGACCGTTCCGTGCCCGCCGCGGTTTCCGCGACCCTCACGGGGAACCAGCTTTTTGTCACCGGGACCGATGGACCCGACCGGATCAGGATCAGCCAATCCACCGACCAAGCGCGGATTCTTGTGCAAAGCCATGGCGCCACCATCGCCAGTTTCAACGCGGCCTCAATCTCGGAAATCAGCATCGATGCCGGCTTGGGCAATGATGTCGTGGGCATCGACCCCCGGGTCTCCAAGACGGTCACCATGTCGGGAGGCGAAGGAAACGACATCCTCCAAGGCGGCGGTGGCACCACCATGGCCTCGGGTGACGGTGGCGTCATCAACCGCGTCCTGGGCGCCTCGGGCACCAACACGCTGGTGGCCGGTTCCGGCAACGATGTCCTCGCTGGCGGCAACAACTCCAACAACCTCGTGGTTCCGGGTTCCTCCACCGGGAAGGCCCGACTGTTCGGCTATGCCGACAAGTCCACCATCACGGGGGCCCCGGCCGATTTCTCCAGGTTCCTCGCGGCCATGGCGCCGCCCGACCTTGGTTCCACCCTCGGGCTCCAACCCAGTCCCGCCGCGCAGCAGCTCAGCACCTCCGATGTGCAGGACCTGCTCAACAGGGCCTCGGCCGCCACGCCCAGCAACGATGCCATCATCGCCATCGTGGATAGGAGCGGACGCATTCTCGGGGTGAAGGTCGAGGATGGCGTCGATCCCGGAATCCTGGGAGATGTCAACAAGTTTGTCTTCGCGGTCGACGGAGCGGTCGCCATCGCCCGCACCGGCGCCCTGTTCGGCAACATGAACGCGCCCCTCACCTCGCGCACCATCCAGTACATCAGCCAGACAACCGTCACCCAGCGCGAGATCGAGTCCTATCCCAGCATCACCGATCCGAACTCCACGCTTCGCGGACCGGGAACGGTCGCTCCCTTGGGAATCGCCAACCACTTCCCGCCCAATGTGCCGTTCACGCCGCAGGTCGACCTTTTCGGCATCGAGTACTCCAACCGCGACACCAGCTACCACCCCGCCAACGACCGCATCCACGGCACCGCGGACGACCAGCAACTTCTCCAACGATTCAATGTCAATTCCACATTCATTCCCTCGACGATTCCTGAAAGCCAGGAACTCGCGGCGATGGACAGCTTCGGCTACGCCTCCGGCCTGCAGCCGGGCGCCACGCCCCGGGGAATCGGAACGCTTCCCGGCGGCATCCCGATCACCCGGGTCACCCTCGGGAGCGCCTTCCCCCAGGTGATCGGCGGCATCGGCGTGTTCTTCCCCGGAAAAACCGGCTTCGCTACGGAATCGAACTGCTCGCTTGCCAGCAACTACAACCCTGCCAAGCCCGACCGAACGCTCGAGGCTGAGTACATGGCCTTCGCGGCGCTCGGGGGCACCACGGTCTCCCTCACCACGAGCATCAACCCGACTCCGATTCCCGGGCCCATCGGCGGAGTCGCCCCGGTCAATGGAATCATTCTGGCCACGGGACGAATCGACCTCGTTGGCATCACCCTGCCTCTTTTCGGACCGTTTCCCAGCGCGGCATTCCCGGGTGCCAACGGCGCGCCTTTCCTGATCAGCTACGGGCAGTCGCTGGGCGGATCCCAGCCATCCCCCAATCTCGGGGCGACCGGCCCGGCTTTCGCCCCCAATCCGCTCAACTTCCCCGAAACGGGCGGACTGGCCCTGCTGCTCGACCCCGGCGCGGACAACAAGATCAATCCGGATCCGGCAACCGTTCCGGGCACTCCTGTTCCCGGCCTTCCGGTCGACAACGCCAAGGTGCCCCTGCTGGCGGGGACGGCCGTGCCGGAAGGGTTCCTGGTCACGCCCCACGCGGGATCCAACCTCAGCGCCGACGATGTGCAGAAGATGATCGCCCAAGGCGTGCAGCAAGCCGTCCAAATCCGCGCCGCCATCCGGTTGCCGCTGAACAATTTCACCCGCATGACCTTGGCCGTGGCGGACACGAATGGCGATGTGTTGGGCCTATTCCGGATGCCCGACGGCACCACCTTCTCCATCGACATCGCCGTCGCCAAGTCGAGGAATGTCGCGTATTACAACAACCCTGCGGAATTGCAGCCGGTCGACAAGCTTCCGGGAGTGGCGCGGGGAACGGCCTTCACGAACCGGACCTTCCGTTACCTGGCCTTGCCCCGGTATCCGGAAGGCATCGACGGCGCGCCCCCGGGGTTTTTCTCGCAATTGAATGATGGCGGCACAAACCCGGCCAACGGCGCGCAGGTGGGACCACGGTTGCCCGCGTCGGCATTCCAAAGCGTGTTCGGGTTCGCGGCGTTCCACCCGCAATCGAACTTCCGCGATCCGTTCAACATCCTGAACCAAAACGGAGTGGTCTTCTTCCCCGGCGCCGTTTCCGTCTACAAGAACGGCCAAATCGCGGGCGGCCTGGGCATATCAGGTGACGGCGTCGACCAGGATGATGTGGTCACGGCCGCCGCCAAGCAAGGTTACGACTCCATGCCCGCCGGGGTGCTGCGCGCCGACCTCGTTTTCTTCCGCGGCGCGCGCCTTCCATTCCAGAAGTTCAACCGCCAGCCCAGGATCACCTGACCCGCGATCGTGGGATCCTAGTGGTTGAACTGAAACGCCTTGGTGTTGATCAGGGCCCAGAGCAGGTCTTGGCAACCCGGCAACCTGTCGTCGTCAACCAGGGTGGCGACTTGGGCCGCCTCGGCCTGCACGCGCCGCAGGTCGGCATCGAGGTTCCGGTGAAACGCCTTCAATTCAGCGGCCTGGGCGGGCGTCCTTTGGGCCGGTTCCGTGGCCAAGATCTTCGCCACCTGCTCGGGCGGCGAAACCAGGTTCAACGGAAGCTTCGCGTTCGTCGTTGAAAGGCGGAAGCGGCCCAGCGTGTGCTGGGTGCCGAAGTTCTGGGTGATGATGATCGTGAACTTGCCTTGGCCGGTGGCGAGCTTTCCGATCATTCCCGGGTTCTGAAGCTCGAAGGTCGCCGCATGGTTCTTGCCCGTCTGGGGAAAGATGGCCCACCCGGTGGCGGGGTTTCCATCGATGGCGTTGCCGACCGGGAAGCCATCCTGGGAATGGTCGGCAAGGGCGCGCGCCAAGGGGATGCGGGTGGGTCGCTTCTCAGGAGTCTCGGCATGTTCCAGCGCGAATTCCTGGATGACGAAGTTGCCGTTTGGGGAACGCCCGGGGCCCTTGCCCGGCAGCTTGGGATCAGCAAGGACCTCGAGCTTGATGCCGGTGAAGTCCTTGGTGCCCGCGGGAAGCGCGATCTTGAGGATGTCGCGGTCGGGGTTGGTGCCCGAGGCCAGCCATGATTGATCGGGCTGGAGGGTGTAATCGGCCTTGCCTTGGGAATCCACCTTCTCGGGTTTGAAGGTGGTCCAGGTGGGGGCGTTCCGGTAGCCGGCTTCCCATTGGGGCTGCCTGTCATCAACGGCCTTGAGCCTCTCGGCCAGGGCTGTTTCCTTGGCGGCCTTGTCCGAACGCATCGCGGTGAAATCGGGCTTCGACTCGCCGATGGCGCCCAGGGCCAGCTCGCGCTCCTTGGGGCTGGGCAGCCTTGAAAGAGCCGCCAGGTAGATTTCATCAACGACGGCGCCGGTGTCCTTCTGCTTGCGCAGGAGTTCGGCCAGCCTGTTGCCGTTGTCGCGCACGGCGTCGCCGACGACGGGCCCGTTGACCAGGTTGAGCACGGGGCCCAGCATCAGCGTGCCGCTGCGCTCGCATTCGCAGGCGCTCTCGCGGGGAGGCTTGCCGAAAAGCTGGAAGAAGGCGCCGGGAACATCCTGGTTGCTGTCGAGCATCTGGGCGGCCCGGGCCCCGGGGTTCAGGCCGGGAAGTCGCGAAAGCGATCCAGTCGCCTGGTGAATGGCGTCGTAAAGCACCTCGGCGGGCAGGCGCCTGGCCAGGGCGTGCGAGTAATTCGTCTCGTCGTCGCTGTTCCAGCGGTTGGCCTTGATAGAATGCTGGTAGACGCGGCTCTTGCAGATCAACCGGGTCAAAGCGGCGGTGCTGAAGCCGCTCTTGGCGAATTCGGAAGCCAGATAGTCGAGCAGGGCCGGGTTGCTCGGCGGGTTGCCCGCCCGGATGTCGTCGATCGGCTCGATGATTCCGACGCCCATCAGGTAAGCCCATTGGCGGTTGGCATAGCTGCGCGCGAAATAGGGGTTTTCCTTGCCCGTGAGCCATGAGGCGAGCGACTGGCGCCGGGAGGAGGCCGCCTGCCCGGCGGCGTCGGTTCCGAAGGGGAACTTGGGCGCCGTCACCTGCCCGGTGCGGTCATGCTTCACCTCGCCGGCCTTGGCGTCGGCAACCACTTCAACAAGTGGCTGGGCGCCCTCGACGGCCGATCCGCCCACCTTCTGCCCCTTGAACTTCGGGTCTTCGGAGCGCGACACCTGGGCGAAATAAGCCGCCAACTGGTAGTACTGGTCCTGCGTCCAGCGTTCGAACGGATGGTCGTGGCACTTGTTGCAATTGAAGCGCACCCCCAGGAACAACTGCGTGGTGTTTTCCATGGCGGCGCCCGGATCTCGCAGGATCTTGTAGTAGCTGGCCTGCGGATTTTCGACATTCGATCCGCTGCCGGTGAGGATCTCCCTCACGAACTGGTCGTATGGCCTGCCGTCGGCGACCGACTTGCGGATGTAATCACGGAAGGCGCGGGCGCCAGGATCACCCAGGAACTTGCGGTTCACCTGGAGAAGGTCGGCCCACTTGTTCGTCACATGCTCCACATTCGCGGGGCCGCCGACCAGCTTGTCGACAAGCGCCTCGCGGCGGGCGCGCGACGGACGGGCATCGGCCAGGAAGGCGCGGACTTCGTCGGGAGTGGGCAGCAGTCCCGTCAGGTCGAGGTAAATCCTTCTCACGAACTCGGCGTCGTCGCACACATCCGAGGGCAGGATCTTGAGTTCGCGCAAGCGGTTGTAAACCAGCTTGTCGATCTCGTTGTAGGTGGGGGTTTCCACCCAGGCGAATCCGGAACGATCTCCCATGATGATGAGCCCGGAAGAGGCGTAGCTGCCCTCGTATCGAACCAGCAGCGTGGCCTCGCCCCTGCGTAGGGTGGTCACGATGGCCTGGCGGTCGACGGTGGCGACTTCGGTGTTGCTGCTTTCCAGGAAAGCCTCGGATGTGACATCGCGCGAATTGCCGTCGTTGAAGGTGGCGACAACCCTGACCTGCTGCCTCTGGCCGGGCAACGGCACGGTGCGGGCGCCGGGATAGGCCTCGACGCGCGTCACGCGCGGGGCGTCGGCGTCGTAGCGGGCGCCACCGGCAATCCACCCCCTGAGAATCTCGTAGTAACGGTCGCCCGGCTGGGCCAGCACGCCACCCACATGGGGTACGGCGCCGGTGATCTTGAGAAGCATCAGGCTCTTGTCGGGGGCGCTGCGGTTGAACCGGCGCCCCTCCAGGTCGTCGGTGAGCGAGCGGTGGTCGAACAGCGGGTCGTAGCCGCGCAAGGAAAGCTTGAATCCATTCTTGCCATCGGCGGCCCCGTGGCAGGTGCCGGAGTTGCAGCCCATGCGGGCGAGGACGGGCATCACATCCTGGAGGAAGCTCACCTTGGGCTCGGAGCCGGCGCCCCTCACGAGAATCTTGGCCCCGGCCTGCCGGCCGCCCAGGCTGGCCACCACCTCTCCCTCTCCGTCGGCCTGCGGGGTCACCTGGCCGGTGCCGCCGATCCGCGCGAAAGCCGGAGTTTTCCACTCAACCATGCGGGTGGCGTCAATCGTCTCGCCCGAGGCGAGCACGGCGTTGACGAGCAACTGCCCCGCCGACAACTTGCCGGCAAGTTCGAGCGACCGCGGCACGAACTCGAGCCTCGCCACGGAAGCGCCCGCGGGCAGCTTTTCAGCGGGCTCGGCATGAATCATCAGCAGGATCGCGCATAATGCCGTCATGTCCCGTTCTCCAATTCCCGTTTGATCCGATGTTCATCGCGAGGCGGTGGCGCCGGAGGGCGACACCACGAATTGGCCCTTGGGCTTGCCTGTCGCGGGATCGAAAAGTCGCACCGTGCCGTCGAAACCGGCGGCGGCGACCGTGCCGCCGTCGGGGCGCCATGAAAGCGCATAGACGGAAGGAAGGGGCCCTTCCAACTGGCTTAGCTGCTTGGCGTCGGCGGTTTGGTAAACGCGAACGGTTCCCGTTCCGTCCAGGCTGCTACCCACCGCGAAACGGGTGCCGTCGGGCGAGAACGCCGCGGCGTAAATCCGGCCGGGCAGTCCGGCGTATTCGCGGATCTTGTTGGCGTCGTCGCCGATCACGCGCTTGGTTTCCCTGTGCATCTTGTAAAGGCGGGGAACACCGTCGGCTCCGCCGATGAGGATCTCCTCGAAGAGCTTTTCCTCGGTGCTGGCGACGGCGATGGATGCCGCCTTGACGATCTTCTTGTCGGCGCCCGGCCTCACCACGCCGACCTGCAGGCCGCCCTTGAGCGCGCCGGGCGTGATGCTCGTCACATTGTCGATGAACCGTTGCGTGGCGACCTCGGTGAGCTTGAGGGTGCGGTCGCGGCTGGCGCTGATGAGGTACTTGGCGTCACGGCCGAACGAGGTGCAGAGAACCCAGTCGTTGTGGGCCCCCTGGAACAGGACAAGCTTGCCGCTGGAGGCGTCGATGGCGCGAAGGTTGTTGTCGGCGCCGCCAAAGGCCACCAGCTTGCCATCGGGAGACCAACTGGCGCCATAAAGAGTGTCGGCGGTGAACGATGTGGCGAGCTTGAGCTTGCGCTTGGCCACATCCCAGATTTGGATTTCCCCGAAGCGGCCGGGGCTTCCGCCGGAAACCGCCAGAAGCGCGCCATCGGGGGAAAAGGCCACCGACTGCACCTGTTCGGAAAGACCAACCAACCTCGCCAGCGGCTTGCCTCCCTCGGCGGGATACAGCAACACCTCGTGGTAGCCGTTCACGGCGAGCGTCTTGCCATCGGGGCTGTAATCAAGCGAGGTGATCACCGGAGGCAGGGCGTAAGTCGGGGGGTGATCGGCGTCGATGCTGTCGCGGGCGTTGGACGGCGTGTCGTTTTTGGCCCCCTCGGCAACCCATTTCCGGACCAGTTCAACATCCTTGGCCTGGACCGGGTCGGCTCCCCTGGGCATCTCGGCGCGCTTGTCGCCGTGGGGAGTGATCTGGTCGATCAGGTAGCTCTTGTCCGGTTGGCCGGGAACAATGCCCGGCATGCCGCGGTCACCCGCCTTGAGGATCGACTCGTAGTCGGTCATCACATAGCCGCCCTGCGCCTTGGCGGGCTGGTGGCAGCCTTGGCAATGCACCTGAAACAGCGGGCGCACCTGCTTGTAATAACTCACGGGGCCGGCAGGCGCCGCCGTGGGTGGCGCCGAGATTGCCAAGAGAAAGAACGGGAACAAGGTGTTGGTGAGCATGGCCAAGTCCAAGCCGGGGTGGAGCGATCGGACTCATCAGGCGGGCATGATACTAACCGATGGATCTACCCATATCATGACAAATGAAATCTGGAAGCGCAACCGCTCACTGAGCCAGTCTCGCGGCGAACGATCGCATCGTGTTAGCCTTTTGAATGAACTGTCCTAGACCCGTCGGAGTGACAGCCATGTGCCGGGTTTTCCGATGCCTAATCGCCTCGCTGGCGGTTCTCCCGCTGGCGATGGCCAACCGGGGCGCCGGCCAGGACAAGAAAGCCGATGTCTTCGACCTCAACAAGAAAGCCGACATGGCGGCCAGCTATGCCCGGGAAGTGGGCGGCAAACCCCTGTCGGAATGGATCACCGACCTGAAGAACATCGACCCCAGCGTCAGGGAGCGGGCCCTGAGAGCCATTCCGCTGTTTGGTCCTCCGGCCAGCCAGGCGGTTCCCACCGTGCTCGACCGCTGCCTCGACCGCGATGCCAGCCCGAGGGTGCGCGCGATCGGAGCGCTGGGAATGCTTGAAATCTCGGACAAGGATGTTCCGAAGGTTGTTGAAACCCTCGCCAAGCGCATCAGCGACGATCCGCAATCCGCGATCAAGTTCCAGGCGATGATCACCTTGTCGCGGTTCGGAATCGACGAGGGCAAGCCTGCGATTCCGGCGCTGGTGAAAATGGCGGAGGATCCCACCACTTGGGAAGCCCGCAAATTGGCTGTCTCGCTATTGGGAAAATATGGCTACGACGCCATGAAGGGCCCGGATGTCCGCTGCCTGAGGGCCATGGTAATCGCCCTCAAGGATCCATCCATGGCCGTGCGCCAGGAGGCCGTTTACGGATTGGCCGTGCTTGGACGCCCGTTCGACATGGCCACGGCCCAATTGGTTGAAAAAGCCCTGAGCGTTCTCACCGACAACAAGGACAAGGGCATCAGCATCTGGGCCCATGTGGGAATGATGAACCTCACCAAGGCGGACAGCGCCCACCTCAAGCCGATCATGAAGAACCTGAAGGAAAAGGACCCCCAAATCCGTCTTTTGGCCCTGCGCGCCATGGGAACACTTGGCAAGTTGGCCCTTTTCGGCCTACCCGAGATGATCGACGCGCTTGAGGACAAGGAAGCCGAGGTTCAGTACACGGCCATCTGGGCGATCGCGGCGATGGGATCCTCGGCCGACAAGGCGGTTCCGCCGCTTCGCGCGATGTACCAAAAGACGGCCCTGCCCGAGCCCATCCGCATGGCGGCGCACGCCGCGGTTGAGCAGATCAACGGCAAGAAGGAACCGCCGCTGCCAATGGCTCCGGCGCCCGTGGCACCGCCGGCCATTCCGGGAACTCCGCCCGCCCCGACTCCCAAACCAGCGGGAAACTGACCATGCCGGTCAAGGTGGTGGAAGGCGATCTTCTGGCGCAGTCCGTGGATGCCATCGTGAACCCGTGGAACCGCAACATCATCCCCTGGTGGCTGCTTTTGCCGCAGGGCGTTTCGGGCGCGATCAAGAAACATGGCGGAACCGGCCCGTTTCGTGAAGTGGCGCGCCATGGCGCCATACCGCTGGGTGGGGCCGTCCTGACAGGCGCCGGCAAACTGCCTTTCCGGGGCATCATCCATGTCGCGGGAATCAACATGCTGTGGATGGCCTCCGAATTTTCCGTGCGGGCATCGGTGCGCAACGCGCTGGAACTTGCCAAGCAATCGGGCTTTCAGTCGGTGGCCTTTCCGCTCATCGGGGCCGGGTCGGGCGGGGCGCGACCGGAGAAGGTTCTGGAATGGATGAAAGACAGCGCGGAACAGCAAGCCTTTCCAGGTGACTGCCTCATTGTGGTTTACAAGCCGCGGGGAAGGTGAAAATGAAAAAAGACGGAAGTAATTGCTAAACAAGTGGCAATGGAGGCCGATCTAGTTTCAAGAATGATCAACCAATTAAGCGAATCGAATCCAATGGCTAAACAACTCAAACATAAAGGAACCAAGAAAGGGCCATAACATGGCATGGATTTTTGCAGGACTGTTCTTTGTTATTTCATTAATTAGCTCGACAGCATTGATTTTAATTTGGCAAAAGAAAGAGGAAGAAAAAAGCAAGATTCAAGCAGCCTTAGACAAGTCCGAGTCTTCGTTGAATACCATTCGCAAGCGTATGCAGGGAATTCTTAATGCAGATGCAGAGAAGGAAAGAGTCATAAGAGAAACCAATGAAATACTCCAAAATAACCTCCTTAAAATCGAATCCCAGAATCAACATTTTGAAAAGGTGAAAGCCGAATTGATTGCTGAAACAAAAGCCATCGAGGAAATCCTATTAAAGTTAAGATCTGAGCATGCTTTATTGACTGAAAACATAGCTCTTTCCGAAGTGGGTTTTTACAAGCCTTATTATGGCTTCGCAACATCCTTAAAGTACAAACAGCAAATTGAGGAAAACAAGCTCAAACAAAAGGAAATGCTAACAAACAAATTGGCCGCGACTTGCTCACTGGAGTGGGCGATTGATGGAAGCATTGAAAAAGGTAGAAAGCATACGGAAAAATACATTTCTCTTCTAATTAGGGCCTTTAATGGAGAATGTGATGCGGCGATCGCCAAAATAGGGTTTAATAATTATCAGTCAATGGAAAATAGGATTCAAAAAGCCTTTGACACCTTGAATAAATTGGGTGAATTGCAACACTGCTCGATAAACAAAACATATTTCCAATTACGCCTGGATGAATTACGGTTGGAATATGAACATGAATTGAAAATCAAAGCCGAACGGGAAGAACAACGCGCGATTAAAGAAGAAATGCGCCAACAGGCTATTGCCCAGAAAGAAATTGAAAAAGCTCAGCAGAAAGCTGAATTGGAGGAAAGACAGTTCGAAGCTGCCTTGGCTAAAGCTCGAGAGGAGTTTGCGAAAGCAAACGCTGCGAAACAAGCAGAAATGCAAGCAAAACTGTCGGAGTTGGAAGCACTGGTGGCACAAGCCCAGGCAAACAAGGAAAGAGCCATTTCACTTGCGCAACAAACAAGGGCCGGCCATGTGTATGTCATATCAAACATAGGATCATTTGGGTCCAATATTTATAAAATTGGCATGACAAGGCGTCTTGATCCGATGGATAGAATTTGGGAGTTATCAGACGCATCTGTTCCTTTTGATTTTGATGTTCACGCGATTATTTACACAGATGACGCGCCAACTCTTGAAACAGAATTACATCAGCGATTTGCCGATAAAAGAGTAAATGTCATCAATCAAAAAAAGGAGTTCTTTAATGTAACTATTGAGGAAATAGCATCTGTTGTCCGCGAGAAATTTGGTGATATAGAACTCACATTGCTCGCCGAAGCCAGCGAATATCTTCAGAGCGAGGCCTTTTATAAAGAAAAAGGGTTTTCAATATGTCATAATCGTCAATTTTCCCCTGAAATCAACAACCTTGTAAGATCAAATTAAATCAACCTCAATCATCTGCTTTTCCTTGCCAGAATGTTTTGACATTGTTTTTGCGGTTTCCAAAAAATCATTCATCCTGTTGCTGTGTTTATGTGATATTTCAGTCATTAGTGTTTCTTGTTGGGGTTCCTCCGTGATCCGCTGCAGCATCGACATCAACGCGCCGGGCCGGCACCTGGGCCACCTTTACCTCCCCTATTCCCATAACCTCGCCGGTTGGGCCAACCTCATGGTGCCCATCGCCGTGGTCAATGGAGGCCGCGGCCCCACGACCCTGGTGATGGCCGGAAACCATGGCGACGAGTATCCCGGCCAGGTCGCCGTCATGCGCCTCATGCGCGAGCTGCGGGCGGAGTCGGTCAAGGGCCGCCTGATCCTCATCCCCACGCTCACGATGCCCGCCGCCAAGGCCGGCACGCGGCTTTCACCCCTCGACGGCAAGAACTTCAACCGCAGCTTTCCCGGCGTCGAGGACGGGACGCCCTGCGAGTCCCTCGCGCACCACCTGACGACCGTCCTCTTTCCCGTCGCCGACCATGTGATCGACATCCACACCGGCGGCCGCGGGGTCGACTTCGTTCCGTGCGCCCACATGCACCTCGTGCCCCGGGGAGCGCAGCGCGACGCCATGGTGGCGGCCACCGAGGCGTGGAACACCGATTTCTGCTTCCTGTACGCCGACATCGCCGGCAAGGGACTCCTCCCGGTCGAGGCGGAAAACCAGGGCAAGGTGGTCATCACCACCGAGATGGGCGGCAGCGAGAATGTCACCGCCCAGGTTCATTCCCTCACCCAGAAGGGGTTGAGGAATGTTCTGGCCCACCTCGGCCACCTGACGGAAAAGGCGAGCTCGCGCCAGGAACTGGGACTCCCGCCGACACGGTGGGTTCAATCACTCGCCTGGGAGGACTACCGCTTCGCACCCGAGTCGGGAGTGTACGAGAACATCGCGCCCCTGGGTTCGGCCGTCGCGAAGGGACAGGTCGTCGGGGCGATTCATTTCCTTGAGAGGCCCGACCGCGAACCCGTCGCCATCGCCGCATTGGAGGCGGGCATACTGGTCGCCACGCGCGCCCCGTCGGTCGTCGGCCAGGGCGACTGCGTCGCGGTGATCGGCCATGAATGCGACCCGCGGAGCATGCCATGAAAATCAGCGAGATCGCCTGCCAGATCGTCCGCATTCCGAATGTCACCGCCAAGACGGCCAGCAGCCAGGACTCGGTGATCGTGCGCGTGCGCACCGCCTGCGGCCTGGAGGGGATCGGCGAGGCCGACTCCTCACCCGAGGTGGTCAAGGCGATCATCGACGCGCCGTTCAGCCACAACATCGCCTGCGGCCTGCGCCAAATCCTGGTGGGCGAGAATCCGCTCGAGCATGAGCGCCTGTGGCAGAAGATGTACCGCCGCACGATGTATTTCGGACGAACCGGGGCTGGAATCACCGCGATGGCCGCGGTGGACATGGCCCTTTGGGACCTGAAGGGCAAGGCGCTCGGCCAGCCGATCCACAGGCTGCTGGGCGGCAGGCACCATTCAAGGCTGCGCGGGTACGCCTCCATCCTGTTCGGCCGCGACGGCAAGGAAACCGCCGACATCGCCAGGCGCTGGGTCGCCGAGGGATACACGGCGGTGAAGTTCGGCTGGGAACCGATGGGGACATCCGAGGCGGTCGACATCGACCTGGTGAGGGGGGCGCGCGAAGGCCTCGGCGACGCCACGCTGCTTATCGACGCCGGCTGCGTTTACGACGCGCGCACGGCCCTCAGGCGGGCCCACGCGTTCGCCGAGTTCAAGCCGGAATGGTTCGAGGAACCGCTGCGCGAGGACGACATCGAGGGGTATGCCTGGCTCCGCGACCGGTCCCCCATCCCCATCGCCGCGGGCGAGGGGGAATGCGGGCGCGAGTCGTTCCGGCCGCTCATCGACCGGCGGGCGCTCGATGTCTATCAGGTGGACATTTCCCGCTGCGGCTTCACCGACGCGGCGTACATCCGGTCGCGGGTTGAGGAAATCGGGGCCAGGCTCTGCAACCACTGCTACACCAGTCCGCTCACCGTCGCCGCCAGCCTGCACTGGCTGAGCACCTGCCGCGACGCCTTCATCTTCGAGGACTGCGTCGAGGACTCGCCCCTTCGCCACGACCTCACCATCGAGAAGGTGAGGTCGGTGAACGGCTTCATCGAGGTTCCCGACAGGCCGGGACTCGGGGTGACGCTCGACGAGGATTTTGTCGCCAGGCACCTGGTGGCGCAGTCGCGGTAGCTGGAGGCTTCAACGATGGGCAGGGCGGCGACGGAGCACAGGTACGAGAAACTCACCTGGCCCGAGATCAACGACGCTGTCGACCTCGGCAAGGTATGCATCGTCCCCTGCGGCGCGGTGGAGCAGCATGGGCACCACCTGCCGCTTGATGTGGACCTCGTCTGCCCCGTCGGCATCGCCAACGGCGCCGGCCGTGAAATCCCCGCCAAGATGCTTGTTCTTCCCGTGGTGGCCTACGGGTACACCGGGCATGTGATGGATTTCCCCGGAACCATCAACCAGGACTTCGAGCACTTCATGCACCATGTGCTCGACATCACGAAATCACTCGCCTACCACGGGTTCAAGAAGATCATCCTGCTCAACGGCCACGGTTCAAACATGCCCAACCTCGACCTCGTCGCGCGGCGGACCAATCTGGAGACCGACGCCGAGTGCTGCGTCGTCGCCTGGTGGAACCTGCTGACGGTGGACAAGGGGTTCCTGCCGAGGTGGCGCCAGAGCCGGTTTCCCGGCGGCTGCTCGCACGCCTGCGAGCTGGAAACCAGCCTTTACCTCTACCTTGACGGCGACAATGTGCGCAAAGACCTGATCAAGAGCGGAATCATCAGCTTCAACGCCGAGGAAAGCCCGTTCAACTGGGTCGACCTATTCGCCGCCGGGCCGGCCACCGTGGTCTCGTGGACAAGCAGCTACTCCGAAACGGGCGTGCTGGGCGACGCCGAGTTGGCCACGCCGGAAAAGGGGCGCGAGGCCTACGAGGAGGCGGTGAGGCAGCTTGTCGCCCTCGTCTCATGGTTCAAGGACAGGCCCGCCGATGTCCGCCGCGACCTCCACAGGAAGCCGCCCACGATGCCCCTTCCGTGGGGCCAGCGATCCCATCCGGGGAGAAAGCCCACATGAAAATCAGCGCAATCAAGGTCACCGGCCTTTCGGGTGGCACGGTCGAGGGAGGCTGGGCCGAGGAACTTGCCCCCGAGGACAATGTCCACGCGATCGTCGAGGTCATCACCGAGGACGGGCGATCCGGCATCGGCAGCGTCTTCACGAGCAGCCACCTCGTGGAAGCCGCGGCGCGACTGCTCGGCCCCTTCCTCATCGGTGAACGGGCCGACGAGCCGGCGAGGGTGAGCGAAAAGCTGAGGCAGAACACCTTCTGGCAGGGCCGCGGCGGCAGCGTCGAGCACGCCATCAGCGGCATCGACATCGCCTTGTGGGACCTGTTTGGAAAAATCACCGGCCAACCCGTGGCGCGACTGCTGGGCGGCATTTACCGGCACCGGATCAAGCCCTACGGATCGTTGCTGTTCGCCGAACCGGACGCGCTGAGGGAGAAACTCAAGGCGGCCGTCGCGCGCGGCTTCAGGGCGATCAAGCTGGGGTGGAAGCCGTTCGGCAGGGTCAGCGAGCGGATGGATGAGATCCTTGTTCGCACGGCGCGCGAGACCGTGGGGCCGGACATCGAGCTGATGGTCGACGCGGGGGGAAGCGACGCCTTCTGGCCCCATGGCTACAAGTGGGCCATCCGCACGGCCCGCATGCTGGCCAACTACGACATCACCTGGTTCGAGGAGGCGCTGAGGCCCGACGACTTCGACGGATTCGCCGAACTCCGCAAGCATTCTCCCGTTCCCATCGCCACCGGCGAGGTGCTCACCCGCCGGCAAAGCTTCATGCCGCTGCTCCAAGGGCAGGCCGTCGACATCGTCCAGCCCGACTGCACCAAGTGCGGCGGCCTCACCGAGGCCTGGCGGATCGCCTGGACGGCGCACGAGAACCATGTGCAATGGGTGCCCCACGGATGGAACACCGCCGTGGGTCTTGCCGCCGACATCCACCTGTCGTGCGCGATGCCGGTGGCCAGGTATGTCGAATTCCTGACGCCTTCGCCCTACATGGATGAACTGGTCACGAAGCCGTTCCGTCCCGACGCGGAAGGTTTCCTGAACCTTCCCGAGGGGCCCGGGTTGGGCATCGAACTCAACCGCGAGGCGCTGGAGCGGTTCAGGGCCCGTTGAGCCGCGCCGGTTCATCGCCTATGGCCTCGAAGCGGTACGACCACCAGGCCATGGCGTTGAGCAGGAGCACCGCCCCGTACAGGGTGAACAGCGGATCCCACTGCTGCCTGGGATCCAGGTTTTGGCCAGCCCTCCAGTCGGTGAAGACGCCGACGAGCCACTGCGATGTAAGGGCCCCCACGATCCCGACGCCGTTGAGAAGCCCCAGGATCGCACCGACATGGCTTCCGGATTGCCGCGTGGCGACCACCCACCAGTGGGGAAGCGTGACATGCATCATCATGAACGAGGCGCACCACCACGCCGACAGGGCGACCGGATCGGACATGCGCGATCCGACCAGGAGGCAGACGGCCGAGATGGCGTAGCAACCCGCCGCGATGCCGCCCGGCCAGCGGCCGGCGACGGCCCCCGCCCGCGCTATGCGGTCGGCGAGCCAGCCTCCGACAAGCATGCCGACCGCCGAGCCCGCGATCACCATCGAGGCGAGGTTCCCGGCCGCCTGGTTGCCGACGGAATGCGCCGCCATCAGGTACTTGGGAAACCACGAATAAAAGAAGTAGGTGTAAAAAGCCGCAAGGATGGCGATGAGCCCCAGCGACAGCACGCCCCTGTTGGCCAGCGCGATTCGCCAGGGCACGGGTCCATGGCACGGTGGGGGCGGCCCCGCATCGCCCCGGATCGATTCCAACTCGGCCCGGTTCACCGACGCGTGTGACGACGGATCATCACGGAACCACCACCAGAAACCGGCGGCCCAGGCGAAACCGGCGAAGGCGAACACCGAGAAGGAAAGGCGCCAGCCGATTTTTTCGATCAGCATCGCCGTCGCCGCGGGAGCCAGCACGCCGCCTAGCTGGGCTGACGCCAGCATCACCCCCTGCATGCGCCCGCGCTCCGACCCGGGAAACCAAGAGGCGATCACGCGCCCGGCATTGGGCAAGGCGCCGGCTTCCCCGGCGCCGAACAGGAAGCGGACAATCAGGAGACTGTAAAAACCGGCGCAAGCTCCCGTCAGCATCGTGAATGCCGACCACCAGGCCACGATCCTCACCAGCACCAACCGGGAGCCCATGAGGTCGCCAAGCCGCCCGGCGGGAACCTCGCAGATACCGTAGGCCAGCGTGAACGCCATCAGCACGTAGCTGATGCTGCGGTTGTCGAGTTCGAAGTCCCGCTGGATGGGAACGATCGCCTGGGACATGCAGATGCGGTCGAGGTAAAGAACGGCAGCCAGGCCGCACAGCCATGCTCCCGTGATCAGCCGGGCGCGCGTCGGACGCGACGGTTCCCGGGTGATCCCTCGTGGCGGATCCATCAGCGCGGCACCTTGGACTGGCTCTCCAGGCCTCCAGTCTCCACGGCAAGACTCGCGACGGCAATCTTCATTCGCGGAAATGAGATGGCCCGGGAGACCTTGGGGGCTCCCGGGCCATCTCGAGCCAAGGAAGGCTCAGCCGATCAATCCGACCGGAATCTTCCTCACCCCGGGCTCGGGCCTTTTGGGCAGCCGAACCGTCAGGACACCCAAGGCCAGGCTCGCGCTGATGCCCTCGGCATCCACCTCGTCGAGCAGCTTGAACGCCCTTTCAAGCGGCGCGCGGGCGCGTTCGCGCAGCAACACCTTGCGCTCCGCGGGGGACTCGGCGACGGGCCCGGGCCGGGCGCTCACCACCAGCACCCGCTTGTCGACCGAGATCTCGATCTCGCTTTCCTGAAATCCCGGAACATCCAGGTGCAGGGTCAACTCGTTGGGGCCATCCACGATGTCGGCGCGCGGGACGCGCTTGGAATGCGCCGGCAACCTTGGAATCAAACCCCTCTCCAAAGTTTCTGGAAACATGATTCACCTCCTTGGGTAGTTGAAGTTCACGATTGGGCCGTTTGTCCCACCGGAATGCGGCGGGGCAGGCTTGAGGCCAACCGGGGCAGCCGGATCGTGAGGACGCCCGCGGCCAGCGAGGCCTGGACCTTTTCCCCATCCACGGGAAACGGCAAGGTGAGCCGACGCTCGAATCGCCCCTCCGGACGCTCCCTGCGAAGGTACGAGGCCTTCTCATCACGCGCCGGCAGGTTGGCCGCGATCAGGAGCGAAGTGTCCTTGTTGAGTTCCACTTCCACCTGCTCCTGGGTGATTCCCGGAGCGTTCACCTCCACAACGACGGTTTGATCCTCGAGATAGACATCCAGGGCGCCAACCCCGTCAGCCGAGTTGTCAAGCGTTGGGAAGTGCCTGAAAGGAAGTCCGTTCGCCCAGGCATCGAGTAAAACCTTTTGCAGATCAGCAGCCATAGCATCCTCCAACAATTGAAAGAGATTTACCAAGAGAGGCAATCTCTACACCTACAGAACAACCACTGAACCCATACAAGCATCAGGCGTGCCAATCATTTTCTCCCAGTACCACCTTTTGCCATTATTTTCCTCAAGTCCTTTTTATCAATCACTTTATAAAGAAAATTGTTTCTATGGATGTTCGCGGGCACTCATCAAGCCATTTCAAGAGTGCCGCCAAATTGGCATTCACCGATCTGATCTCATTTCCTCAACCTCAAAGATGCGCCAAATTGGCACCCATGGCCGCTTGCTTGGAAATACCGCCTTGCCATGCGATGATCTCTTCACTCAGGGGGGGTTGTTCATGGCCAAGTTGCTGGGTGCCTTCGCCTTCATGATGCTGGCCACGCCTGAAGGAGATGACCTTGGCGCCAACCTCGCATCCGCGCTGCAGATGATGCAAGGCGCGGGACAATCCATTCCGGCAGCGACGGCCGAAGCCATTCAAAAGGCCGCGGTCAAACGCGATGCCACTGGACTGGCCGATGCCGCCCACCCTCTCGTGTTCCTTGAGGTGACGATCAACCCCGAGGGTCGGGTGCGGGTGTCCCCCGGCGCCGCGGTTCCCGCCATGAAGGCCGGGGTTGCCGCATTGGCCCTGGTCAAGGTCAACAACCAAAGCGGCGGCCAGCAGCGGCTCATTCCCCGCTGCCAGTGCCCCGGTTCCGATAGCAATCCCTTCAGCGTGTCCATGATGAATGCCAAGGAAGGTCCGGCCGACCTGATTGGCCGGGAACTGGAATACATGCTGGTCAAGGTTTCCTGCCAACGGCCGGGCCCGCGGGAGGCCTTGTTCACCTTCCACGCGGGTCAAGGCACGGAGGATATCGGATTCCGCGGGGAAACGGCGGTCTTGTTCAAGGTTGCCGATTGATCCGCTGGGACTCCTCGATGATCCGCGCATAGGTTTCCCGGGCCTTGGCGTAATCCGCCTCCGCCTGGGCCTTCTCGGATTCCTTGTAGGTCTTGGCCTTGGTCTTCCAGCATTGGTCGACTCCGGCAAGGCACCAACGCGCCGAGTTGGCGTCGGCCCGCACGGGCCTGCCAGCCACCACCACGAAAAACGGATTCGTGTGGGCGGACAACCCCACCCGCAAGGCAACCCAGGCGCTGGCGGGGAAGTCGTGGCGGAAATCGAGTTTTTTCACCGAGCCGTCAGCGGGGACCTCACGCGACTGGACAGCATGGCCGTTGACCACCAGTTCAACCGGGACGCTTGGCCCGCCCTTCTGCCGGACGGCGGCGTTGACTGAAAACGAGATCGCCCCGGGCGCCTCGAGACGGATTTCGCTTCCGGATTCGCCCAGGGCCAGGGTCGGCCCGCCGACGGGCGCGGCGACAAAATCCATGAGGTGCGCCGCGCCATCGCTGACATAGCTGCGCCCTTCCGCCACGCCCTTGAGCCAACGGTCGAAGTCGAGCGTTCCGGGAACCTTGACATAAACCCGGCCCATGCCCACCCGTTCGCCGGAAATGCAGGGGAAATCGGTCTCGCCGCTGGCGCGCACCCTGAACCCGCAGTTGAGCGTGTGGTACCACATGTTCCACTCGGCAACGCGGTCGGTGTCCATGGTGCTGATGAAGTCGATCGCGGGAACCGGCTTGCCGAGGGGGCCGGGAACCTCTAGGGCGGACTGCACGATGTACTCGTTGGCGCCGATTCCGTCGTAGGCGGGAATGTTGAAGTTGGGCAACCCGCCGGCGCCGTCTTTCGTTTCCGGAATCCGGCCCGAGTATCGGGTCAGACCGTTCGCCGAGTGGGCTGGCCCGCAAACGGCGCCCTGGCGCTTGGCCCACCGCAGGGTGTTCATTCCAAGCGTGGGCCAATGGTCCTTCGAAAGCCCGCCGGGGGGAATCTGTTCCGTGAGTCCGAGGAGATTGAGGTGCCCGCTCGAGTGGGAGCCGAATCCGCTGACTTCGATGTCATACCTGAGGATGTGGGGCGGCCGTGAAACGGCATCGGGCTTCCCGGTGAAAAACCGCTTCTGGTAGTCGAAGCAAGGCCCCCAGGTGAGACAGCAACCGACCTTGAGGTCCTCGCCCAGCACATGGCGCATCATGTCGGCGGGTTCGACGCCCTCGGTGGGCTTGTCGTAATGCTGGCAACCGGCGGCATGGATGTGGTGGTCACCGCTCCACCAGCCCGACTTGGCGGGGTCGATCCATCGGGAAACCGAATAGCGGAATTCGGCCGGGCCGTCATTCACCAAAAGTTCCCTCGTTTCGGGAATCGACTCCGGACCTCTCGAACAGGTGACGGAATACCGGCCGGACGGAAGGCGGACCGTTTCTCCCGTGGCCCGGTAAACCTGCGGGTGAAAGAAAAAATCGGGAGCCAACCGCTTCGCTTGGGAAGGATAAACCCTGCCGGCGGAATCGCGGATCACGAACGCGGCCGTGGTCGGCGCGCCGTCGAACTCGGAAACCTTGAAAGTGACGGGATGGGATGACGCGGCAACAAACGGAACGACCACGGACGCCTTGCCGCCTCCCTCCTTCCTGTCGGCGAGCGAAAACGACAACTCAGCGGTCTTTTTTCCGGCATCGCGGCTGAACACCTGAACCGCCACATATTCAAGAGGCAATCCCGACAAGCCAGGCAGCAACGGCTGGGAAGTCATCGGAACCAAGTCAAGCCAACGGCCGGCGACTGCCGATGCCGGCCCCTTGGGAACCGGAAGGGCGCTGGGGCTTTCCGTTTTGAGCGGCCCCGTCTTGCCCGGGGCGTTGAGCACCTTGACGAGGCAAACCCGCCAACCCTGCTCCACCAAGCCGGTGGGATGGGTCGCCGGGAAGGCCTTGATGGCACCCTCCGGACCAAGTTCCACCGCCACCATGCAGCGCGCATCCATGATCCCTTGCACGGCCGCCGTCACTTCGGCGTTTCCCTGCCCCTCCCTGAGGCCTTCGAGCACCTTGCGGTCGGCCTCGGCAAGCGGTTGGCCGGCGGCCTCGAGCGCCTTGGCGACACGCAACGCCTGGGAAATGAGCGGTTGGGCTGCCACCGGGTTGGACGATGGCCAACTCTCGGCCGGGCACCGCCCCGAAAGGATCAAGAGAGCTGGAAATATCAGAAAAAAGCGATTCATGATTTATACCTTTACCGCTCCAGCGATCGACGACAGGTTAACCTGAAACGGCCCAAGTGGCGATTTCCAACGATCTCCAAAGACAAACAGCCTGCCCGGTATTGGCTGAAACTGATCAGGCGAACGGGATTTGGCCGATCATGGGATGGTGGCGCTTTCATTCAGCCAAAGGGCATGGTACTATTTCCCTGCCTACCCCACCGCCGTTTCGGCAAGCGGAGATTTCCGATGAAAACGACCACGGCCGGTTGCAGCAACTTCCAGAAAACCATGGCAGGACCATCCCGGCGTGACATGGTGGCGATCGGCGCCTTGGGAATGGGAGGAATGAGCCTTCCCAGCCTTTTGCGCGCCGAGCAGGCTGCGGGAATCGCGAGTTCCCACAAGGCCGTCATCATGATCTACATGGTGGGCGCGCCTCCCCACCAGGATATGTACGACCTCAAGATGAACGCCCCGGCCGACATCCGCGGGGAGTTCAAGCCGATCAACACGCCCGTTCCGGGCATCCAGATTTGCGAGCACCTTCCCAAGCTCGCCTCGATCATGGACAAGCTGGTGCCCCTGCGGTCGGTTTACGGATCACCCAACGGCGACCACGACTCGTTCATCTGCTACACGGGTCGCACCAAGCTGAACCAGCCTCCCGGCGGCTGGCCCTCCATCGGATCCACCGTGGCCCGGCTCATGGGGCCCGTGAACAAGTCGGTTCCCCCGTTCTTCGGCCTGGCGCCCAACGCCGGCCACCCGCCCTACGGATCGCCCGGGCACCCGGGATATTTGGGAGTCGCCAATTCAGCTTTTAGGCCCTCGGGCCCCATCCGCGACGACATGCGCCTGGGATCCATCCAGGCGGGCCACCTCACCGACCGCAACGCCCTGCTGAACAGCTTCGACGCCATGAGGCGCGAACTCGACGCCAGCGGCACCATGGATGCCCTCGATTCGTTCAACAGGCAGGCCCTCGGCATCCTCACCTCCAGCCGACTGGTCGAGGCCCTCGACATCACGCGGGAACCACAGGCCCTTCGAGACAAGTACGGGCAAGGCGACCCGAAGAACTACGGTGATGGCGCGCCTCGCAACCTGGAGCACTTCCTGCTGGCCCGCAGGCTTGTGGAGGCCGGCGCGCGGGTCGTGACCCTCAACTTCGGCCGCTGGGATTTTCACAGCAGCAATTTCAGCGAGTGCAAGAACACCCATTTCCCCTGGTTCGACCGAGGCATGCACGCCCTCATCACCGACCTGCACGAACGGGGCATGGACAAGGATGTCGCCGTGGTCGCATGGGGCGAATTCGGCCGCACGCCGAAGATCAACAAGGATGCTGGCCGCGACCACTGGCCCCAGGTGGGCGGCGCGCTGTTGGCCGGCGGCGGATTCAGGACCGGGCAGGTCATCGGTGCCACCGACCGGGATGGCGCCCGAGTCGCGCAAAGGCCCGTTCACTTCGGCGAGGTCCACGCGACTTTGTACAAGCACTTCGGCATCGATCCGCGAACGGTCGCGCTGCCCGATTACACGGGCAGGCCGCACTACCTCGTGGACGATCGGCACCCGCTCCCCGAATTGGCCTGACGCCTCCGGGAGGTTGGATCAGCCCGGCTTCTCGCGACGCCCAACGATCACCCTGGAAAACGGCACTTCCCGCTTGTACCGATCCAGCGGAAATTTCCCGATTTCCTTCCAGGCGAAAGGCAACGGCCTGATGTCGGGGCCGTGCGCCTCGAAACAGAAATACTCAATCTCGGGTGATAGGTCGCCAACCTTCACGGGCCATGGAACCCGGGTGGTGATCGGCAAACCGTAATAATAGGCGAACAAGGGCGCGAGGTAGTAGGTGCCGAGGCTGACCAGTTTTTGGCCCTGTGGCAGGGCCTCCTTGATCCGCTGCATCGCCAGTGCCGGTTTTTCGCTTCGCCTCACGCGGAAATCCATCACGAACACCGAGAAATGAATCGCCATCGCCGTCGCCATGGCGGCAACGGCCACCCGCATCGCCCTGGTTCCGCCTTGCCGTGATGAAATGGCCGTCGCGACTGCCAAGGCCATCAAGACCACCGTCCACGGCAACGCCACGGAAACGGGTTCGGCGAAAGCCTCCAGCCTCTGAAAGGCTCCCAGCCAGGGAGATAATCCCATCAGCAGGCCCAATCCCGCGATGAAAAAGGCGAAGACGACCTGAAGCCGCCTGGCGCCCGTGGCAGGCGACCTCGCGGCAATCCATTCAATGCCGGCGCCCGCGAGCACCGCCACGCAGGGCATCAGCGGCGCGAAGTATCGGGGCAGGCCGCCCGGTGGAATCCAAATGCTGGGCAAGGCCACGGCGATGCAGGTCCAAAGGTATCCGATGCGGCCAAGGCGCGGCCCCCATGAGGACCGGAAATCACGGGATACAACCGTCAGCAGCAGGGGAGACCACGGCAGGCCTCCGGCGATGATCTCCGCGGGCAGGGTGAGAAGGTGCCTGCCAACCTCGGCGGCCTTCCAATTCGAGATGCGGCCATTCACATGATAAGCGGGGTCGCCCGTCCAAACCTGAAGCACCCCGCCCCATCCCACCGCTCCAGCGTAGGGGACCACCCACGCCGCCAGGACCGCCCCACCCGCGGCGGCACCAACAAGGTGCCCCCATGAAAACAGGCTTTTCCAATCGCGATTGAAGATCATGTAAAGCCAGGTGGCGCCGACAAAATAGACGGGCGCCTGCAATCCCTTGGTGAGGGTGGCCATGGCCATCAGCGAGTAGCCGATGGCGAAGCAGGCCCAACCCGGCCAACCCCGCTCCATGCCCCAGTGCCAAAGGAGCAAGGCCCCTCCCAACAGCAGGGTGAAAAGCGCCTCGGTTTCAGCCTGCCGGCCCATCTGGAACCAGTCGGCGGAGGAGGCGAAGGCCAAACCGGCGGCCAAGGCGCCGACGCGGCCCATGAATGCGCGCGCGTAGCCATACACCAGCAAGGTGGTTCCCAGGGTGGCGAGAAGGGAATGCAGCCTGATCGTCCACTCGCTCCAGTCGCCCAATGCCACACAGGAAGCGGCAATCGCCCACATTTGGAAGGGAGGCCTGATCCAGAACGGTTCGCCCTGGGCCCTCGGAACGAGATAGTCGTTCCGCTGGACCATCTCGAAGGCCATTTGCCCCCTGGTCGACTCCTCGCCACGCAAGGGCAATTCCCCCGCGCGAATGAAATGGGCCAGGGCCACGAACAGGATGAGAAACGCCACCTCGGGCTCAAAAAACCATCTTCCGGGCCGTGAATCCGCTTGGGTGGGGGGAAGCGACATCGTGAAACCAACCGGGCCAACGGCATGGGGAGGCGGTCGGTATCGCTTTTTTCAGGGAAATATTCAAGCCAACTGACTCGCTCAGGAGGCCAGAACGCGTTTCATGGCCCCCGTCATGATGCCGTCGATGGAATCGTCGCTGAACGCCACCGACACCTCGTAGCCCCCGGCGGGATATTCCTCCTTGACGGGGATGTACCACGGACCACCGTCGCCATAGGCGGCCACGGCAACTTTCCCGCCGGGCGCCATCGACTGGGCCCGCAACTGGTATTCCACGAATGATTCGCCAGGAAGATGAAGCAGGCTGACGCCGCCGACCGTCAGGGCGCTGACCACCACCGGTATTTTCTTTTCGAGCCGACGCGACCAAGCGACCTCGTAGGCCGGCCGGTTTCTCGCGGCGCCTTTCAGGTTTTTGTCGGCGATGCTGGCCAGCAATTCAGCCACGGAAGGCTTCACGCGGGCCGTGGGCAGCATTTCAGCCGTTTTCCATGAGACCGTTTTCACGGCCTCGGGTTCCATGCCAGCCTCCGACGCCCGCAGGGCCGCCAGCATGCGGAATGTCAGGTCGGCCCGGGCCTTGGGCGTGCCGTCGTTGTACTTGCCCGCGGCGATGTTTCCGGCGCAACCGGTGAAATAGACATGGTGACAACCCGGTTCCTCGGCCTGCCGGGCCTTGCGCGCGAGTCCGACGAAGTCGCTCGTGACCCGGCCGTCGGCATAGTAGCTCATCGGATGGCAAGCATAGTAATGCAGGGAAGCCACCTTTCGCGATCCGTTGTAAAACGCGACGGTCCTCAAGTCGGGATCGATCAATCCCTCGGGCATATCGGTGAGTCGGGCGACACGGCACGCGCTGCCGCGCATGGACTTCACCCGGCCTGCCGCGTCCCTGTCGAGCCTGCGGTTGCCCGCCACCTTCTCCACTTTCGCCCGCCCCATCGCCACATGGCTCACCGGCGCGGCCTTGCCGATGGCCGCCGCCACCGCGGCGCGGACCGTGTCCACCGCGCGGGCATGGAAATCAGGAAGCACGATGTGCGGCAACTCGGCATGCGCGGCCACCAGTTTCTCGGCCTCCAGGCACGCGAACGGCGCGTTGTGCTGGTGAACGCAATGCACCGCCACCCGGTCGGGCGTGGTTCCAGCCGCCTGGGCCAGGGCCTCGCGCCACGCCACATGCGCCTCGTTGAGGATGCCGGTCCAATCGACCGCGCACAGGACGATCGGCTTGCCCGCGCCCAGCAGCACCACACCCAGCGCCTCGAGGGGATCATCGACCACCTCGATGGGCTTGATCCAACCGCCACAACACGGATGCCCCTTGGGCGGAGTCACATCGGCCCGGAAAGTCGCGATGTGAAGCCCGCCCGCGCCCTCGGCGCCGGCCACCGGTCCCGGCAGGAGGGTCCAGGCGGTGCCGGCGGCCATCAGCGATCGTCGTGTCGGGTTCATGGTTGCAAGCCTCCGCGATTTCGACCAAGCTTACCCCAACGGCGAAAGCGCGCCACCCCGAGGGAGAATTCCATGCCCCTGCTCCTGGCCTTGCTCCTCATTCCCGAACAAAAGGCGCCCCCAAGGCTGCCTCGCGACGAGGTCCTTCTGGTCAGGCGCGCCGACGGCACCGTCGCCAAGGCCGCCTCGCCCGGCGAATGGGCGGCGCGACGGGCCGAGATCGTCCGGGGCATGGAATCGTTCATGGGCCCGTTTCCCGGCAAGGAGAAGCGCGTGGCCCTGGACTTGAAAATCGATGAGGAGACCGACTGCGGCACCTATGTCAGGAGGCTTGTCAGCTACTCCTCCGAACCGGGTTGCCGCACGCCCGCCTACCTCTGCGTTCCCAAGGCGGTGCTCGGAGGGGCCAAGGCGCCGGGAGTGCTGTGCCTGCATCCCACCGAGATCAACATCGGCCCCAAGGTGGTGGTGGGCCTGGGCGGGAAACCCCACAGGCAATATGCCGCCGAACTGGCCGAAAAGGGGTGCGTGACCATCGCCCCGGCCTACCCGACGATGGGCGGCTACGATCCCGACCTCAAGCGACTCGGGCACGCCTCGGGAACCATGAAGGCCGTCTGGGACAACTCCCGGGCCCTCGACCTCCTCGACACGCTCCCATTCGTGAAACCCGGAGCGCGCGCCACGATTGGCCACAGCCTGGGCGGGCACAACTCCGTTTTCACAGCGGTGTTCGACGATCGGCTCAAGGTGGTGGTCTCCAGTTGCGGCCTCGACTCCTTTTCCGACTATTACGATGGCAACCCGAAGAGCTGGGACCACGGCAGGGGTTGGTGCCAGGATCGCTACATGGCCCGGCTTGCGACTTACAAGAACCGTTTGGCCGAGATCCCCGCCGACTTCCACGAGATGATCGCGGCGATCGCCCCGCGCACCGTGTTCATCTGCGCCCCGCTGCGCGATTCCAATTTCCGCCATGCCAGCGTCGACAAGGTCGCCGCCGCCGCCCGGCAGGCCTTCGCCCTGCACGGCGCCACCGACAGCCTGGTCGTGGAGCATCCCGACGCCGACCACGATTTCCCCGACGCCTCCAGGCAAAAGGCGTATGACATCATCCTGCGGGAACTCCGGTAAGCGGAGCTTTCGCGGCAATCGGGCAAGGGGTTTGTCAGGTCATCGGGCGGAGGGTGCCGGCATGCGTTCGTTGGTGATTCTTGCAATTTTGATGTCATTGGTGGGGATCAACGGCACCTTACATTCGCAGGGTGACAAGAAGGAAGGAAAGCCGGAGCGGCGCAAGGGCGAGTTGACCGGTGTCGTGACGGGCAAGGGCGACAACTGGATCGAGGTGAAGGCCGACGGCGAGGAGAAGGCGCGCAAGTATGTGCCCCATTGGCGCGGTGGCAACCCGAACATGGGTGGCGGACCGGACAAGGCGATGGAGGCTGAACTCAAGAAGGTGCCGCTGAAATCGCGCGTGCGGCTGGAATGGTCGTTCGAGGAACGCCCCCGGGTCGAGAAGATCGAGGTGCTCAAGTGATCGCCGCCGTTGCCTTGCTGGCGCTGATGGCGCCGCCGGGGTGGCACGATTCCCTGTCCCCGGCGTTGTCCGAGGCCAAGAAGACTGGCAAGCCGATCTTCCTTGTCTTCCGGTGCGATCCTTGAACCGACTGCCAGGAGATCGATGCGCGGGTCTCGCGCCTTGATCCCGTCATCGAGCCGATGGCCCGGCAATTCGTCCGGGTCCGACTCACCCGCATCGACGCGATCGACCTGCGAAGATTCAAGTTCGACCTCGACCTCACATGGGCCTGTTTCTTCATGAATTCCGAACAGGCGATCTACGGCCGCTATGGTGGCCGCGACGCCTCGGGGGCCGACTCCCGGCAATCGCTCAAGGGACTGGCCTTCGCCCTCGGCAAGGCCCTCGAGGCCCACAAGGCCGGAACCGCCCGGCCGGAACCGCTGGATGGCCCGGCCTTCACCATCAGGAACTTCAAATCCGCGGGAATGGCGCGCGGATGCGTGCATTGCCACAACGCCAAGGAGATGCGGATCGCCGACGCCAAGGCCGATGGCCGTTGGCGAAGGGAGGATATCCACGAATACCCCCCGCCCGACAACCTCGGCATCGTCCTTGATGTGGATTCAGGCAACGGCGTGGCCAAGGTCGTCAACGGATCGGCGGCCGAGGCCGCCGGCCTCAGGCCGGGCCATCGCGTCACGCGCCTTGCCGGTTATCCGGTGGCCTCGTTTGCCGACGCCTCCTTCGCTCTGGACAACTGGCGGACGGACAAGCCCGTGCCGGTGACCTTCTTCGATGGGAAGGATGCGCGCGAGGCGATGCTGGCCCTCGCCCCTGGCTGGCGGAAAACCAACATCACCTGGCGTCCGTCGCTGCTCGACGTGCTGCCCGCGGTGCCGTTCAGGCCCGACGAGCTGACGGCCCGGGAAAGGACCGAACTCGGCATCCCGGCCGACCAGGCCGCGTTCCGGCAGGGTCCGCGGGTCCACTCAACGCTGTCGGAGGCCGGCATCAAGGCTGGCGACATCATCCTCGCCATCGGCGAGGGCCCCATCAAGGGATCCAGCGACGACCTGCTCGGCCATGTGCGCCGCAATTACCTGAAAGGGGATACGGTTGAAATCCTCGTCCTCAGAGAAAGCAAGCCAGTGATGGTCCGCGTTATCCTCAAATGACCAAGCATAAACAAATGATCATGGTCAATCTCATCACAGGCCTTACACGGGTGTTTCGCGTCCCTGATAAATGGCCAATCGGCAGAACCCGAATCGTTGGCGGCCACGGAGGCATTCTTCGAATGCGGGAAACTTGTTTTGGCGTTAGTGGGTAACCAAAAAACGGTGAATGGCTAATCTTTACCGCCGGAAGCAGAGATTACCGCCGGTTTCAATCCGTTAATCCAAAAGCAAACCTCGACTACGCGCGAATTTGAAGGTTTGACTAACAAACACAAAAGGTATAACTTGGTAAAAGTAGCTGCAAACAAATTTCTACGCTGGAACCGCTGAGTTGATCGAACGAAGTTCCATCGGAACAGAACCCTTGCCGGAGGCCATGGTTTCCAACCTTTCGCGTTGGATCCGGGTCGATTTTTTCCCAAAAACAAGCCAGCGTGTCAGGCATGTCTTTTATCAACCTTTAGGAATCCTCATTGTTGCCTCATTGATGTCGTTGGCATGCGGCGTCTTCCTTCATGCCCAGGCGTTTTCGCTTGGTGGCTGTCTTTTGGCCATCGTGATCCTGGGAACGGCCTGGCCGTGGTTTTGCGCCAAGGGCATCCTGGGATCGGTGTCATTTGGAAGTGACCGCGCCCTTGAAAGGCAACCGGTGACGGTTCATTTGGCCGTCACGAACCGGCTGCCATGGCCGGTCCACGGCTTGTTCATCAGGGGAGGGAACAACGGCAGCGAAGACGACAATCGGGGGCTTTCGACAATTCCCGCCCGAAGCATCGCCCGATGCTCGTGGAAATGGTCGCCTCCCCGCCGGGGAATTTATCCGGCCAAACCCCTGATAGCACGGACGGGATTTCCGTTCGGGTTGTGGATGGCGGGCAAAACGCTGGATTGCGCAAGCAAGCTGACCGTCTGGCCCGAGACATTTCCAGTTGGACCGATGCCGCGAATCGGGCCGGAAGACATGGCCGAAGGCTGCATCACCATGGGCAAGTCCGGAAACTTCGGTGAATTTTCCGGGGCCCGTCACTACAGGCAAGGGGACCATCAAAGGCGCATCCATTGGCCGCTGACAGCCCGGCATGATCGACTCATCGTCCGTGAGCTTGAGGCTCCGACTCGGCCCGCGGCGATCATTTTCATTGACAACAGCGCTCCGGGGGTCGATTCGTTCGGCGGGGATGCGACCATGGACTGGATTGTCCGGGTCGCGGCCAGCCTTGCAACCGGATGGCTTGATGAGGGAGTTTTGGTAGGCCTTGGATGGTATGGCGGGCATGTTCCGGCCAGCTCCGGAAGTTTCCAGAGAACCCGTCTGCTTGACGCCGCCGCCTCGATCAACTTGGTTTCAGCGGGCTCCGGCCGCCCTGCCTGGGGTGACCAACAAGGGCAAAACCTGCTCAAGGTTTTGGTCACCACCGAGCCCGCTCACCTGACGGCCCGGGAGTCCCCGGGATTCGTCGAGGATCATCGATCCGTGGTGCTGGGACAGGTCACTTCCGGCGCCTGCCGGGCGCCATGGCTGAGAATCGAGCACCCCGACCGCGTCCGAATCCGCCTCATGGAGGGATGGATGGAGACTCGGCATGGCGATTGACCGCGTGATGACAATGCTGATGCTCGGACTCGCGAGCGCCGCCGCTGAAATCGCCTCGGATGATTCGCGACCCGTGGGAAACAGCCTTTCGATTTCAGCCGCATGGACGGCCGGCGCGATCTTGCTCGCCTTCATGATGCCCAACGCGATGAATCCTCGCTCGCGGCCCCCCGTGATCCCCATCGTGCTGTCGATCGCTTTCTCGATGATTCCCGTCGTCTCCGAGCCATTCATCAGGCAACAGACCGGCTTTGGAAATCCGCTGGAATTGCTGATGGTGCGTTTCCTGAGGTGTCTGGGATTGGGGCTTGCCGCTGCAGCGGCCTGGCGTCCATGCCAGCATGCCGCCGTGATTTGCGGCCTGTTCCTGATCCTGTTTGCCGCGGCGATGTCCGACCACCGGGGGGTGCTGGTCTTGGTGGCTTGCCACGCCACGGTGGGCGGTATCTGGCTCATGAACGAGTACAGGATCAGCCAGGCCGGGGCGGCAATCCCGCACGGGATGCCTGCGGTGGTCGAACGACTTCCGGGCGACCTGCGGGGACCTTGGGCGCGCCTGGTTGGCGTGGTGGTGATTGCCGCGATTGTTGCGGGAACCGCCGTCTGGATTCCCCCAAGGGGCGGATGGCGGCTTGGCGAATGGATCGCGACATCGGGAGGAACGGGAGAACAGGATCCTTACGCGCGCGGCGGAAACGGCAACGGCGATGACGAAACCGAGGGTGACAATCCCGAAAGCACGGGCATGACCCGATCCGACATATTCCTTGATTCACCGTTGCCCACGCTTTACGACATGATCAGCGACATGTTTGGTGAACCTTTCAAGGTCAAGGACCAGGAAAGGGTTGAGGCGCTCGATCCTAGTCAGGTGAAAGCCAGGGAAACGGGCAAGACACCCGCCGACAACCTCAGGCCGAATCGATCGTTTCCCCATGGCCGCAACAAGGGCAAACCGCGTCCCGGGGCCGCCGACCGCGCCGCCCGGGCTCTTTTCGAGGTCTCGGGTCACGGTCCTCTCCATGTCAGGGCTGCGGCGTACGACCTGTTCGATGGAGACGCCTGGAGGGAGGGCGCTCCCGTCAGGGCGTCGATCATACCGGTGACGCGAGACACCGCGCTCAAGCGTTTCGTGATGGCTGCCGCGCGGCCCGATGCCGACAACCATTTTCCAGCGCGCCATGAGATCAGGATCACTCATCCCTCCGGAAGCCTGATCCCAACTCCGCCGCACATGTCCTCGTTCAGGCTCGGAAGGCTGAGCGACCCATCCTTTTTCGCATGGGCACAGCCGGGCATCCTTGTATTTGCCAGCAGGAAAACCCCGTCCGGCATCATTCTCGATGCTGAAAGCCTTGTGCCGGTCGCGGCAAGGTATGAATCGTTCAAGCTGACTCCTTATCTTCCCGAGGGGGGGCATCCCGAATGGAGGCGGCCTTACCTTCGAATCGCCGATGAATGGACTGCCGGCGCCACCGGCTGGTCCGCCGTGCGCGCCATCGTCGATCGCCTGCGAAACGACTACAGGCTGGATCGTTCCCCGGGTCCCGGTGCCGCCATGGCGGGGCAATCCCTGCTGGATTTCCTGCTGGAGCGCAAGGCCGGCGACTCGCACATGTTCGCGGGAGCCGCAGCGGTATTGGTGGAGTGCGCCGGATACCAGACCCGCATGGTGACGGGGTTTTACGCCGACGACGCCAAGAAGGATCCGGAAACAGGCACGGTGCCGGTGAGCTCCGCGGATCTCCACGCATGGGCCGAGGTTCGGACCTCGGCGGGGGAGTGGCTGATACTGGAGGCAACGCCCGGATACCGGTTGCCGGAACCCATGCCTGGCTGGGGGGAGATCCTGTTGGGATGGCTTGCCACCCTGGCTGGTTTCGTGCGCGATCGTCCGCTGGGTTTCGCCTTGCCAACGGCCTTGGGACTGGGTTTGCTGGCCTTCAGGGCCAGGATTTCCGACGCCATTTCCCATGCGGCCCTCCTCATGACCGACCCCGCCGAAGCGAGGACCCTGGTGGTTCGCGCGTTGCGCCTGATCGAGTCAAGGGCCCGCCGGTGCGGTTCACCCAGGCCGGCCCAATCCACCTTCTCGGCGTGGCTGGTTCGCTCCAGCGACTCGCCGGCGGTCGCCGAATTGGCCTGTGTTTCCGATTGGGCCCTTTATTCCGATGACCCGTCTCCCCCAATGAAGACCTCCGAAATAAGGCAATTATGCGTAGGCTGCCTCCGGTTCTGGAGCGGGGGCGCCTGGCACTGGCTTGGCTGGAGAACCCGACAACATGGTCGTTGAAGATCCGTCATCCCTCGCCTCGGTCCAATCCATCAGGGAACAGCTCAACCTCGCTCTCCGCGGCAAGGGGGACGCGGTGGAAAGAGTGCTGCAGTGCCTGCTAGCCAAGGGGCACCTGCTGATCGAGGATCTTCCGGGCCTGGGGAAAACCACGCTCGCCAAGGCCCTGGCAAGGGCCTTGGGGGGGATGTTCTCCCGGGTCCAATGCACTCCCGACCTCATGCCCGGGGACATCACTGGGTTCTCGGTGTTCAACCAGAAGAACCGGGAGTTCGAGTTCATGCCTGGCCCGGTTTTTTCCGACATCCTGCTGGCAGACGAGGTCAACAGGACCACGCCGAGAACCCAGTCGGCGCTTCTCGAGGCCATGGCCGAGGGACAGGTGTCGATTGACGGCAAGCGCCATGCCCTTGCACCCGCGTTCATGGTGATCGCAACGCAGAATCCCGTGGAACACCATGGCACCTACCCCCTTCCGGAAGCCCAGCTCGACCGTTTCGCGATGCGCTTGTCGCTTGGGTATCCAAACCCGGAGGCGGAAGCCGAAATGCTGCTTGAACGGATCGGCACCACCGACCCTTCAACGGCGAAGGGGCGAGCCTCGGTCGGCTTGGAGAGGCTGGTTGCCATCCAGGAGGAGGTGGCGAATGTGGCCATGTCCCGGGGAGTGATCGACTATCTCGTTTCATTGGCGAACGCGACAAGGCGCCATTCCGGCGTGCGGCTCGGATTGAGTCCCCGCGGCTTGCTCATTTGGCAGCGGGTCTCGCAAGCCAGGGCCTACATCAAGGGACGCGGTTTCGTCACTCCGGACGACATTCAGGATGTCGCGGAGTCGGTTCTCAGGGTGAGGCTGGGATGCCAGGCGGGCGTTGCCGACGGAATCACCCAAGAGCTGTTGCGTGAAGTTCCTGTGCCGGCTTGATGGGAGTGACGACAATGGCGCTCGACTGGCTGACGGTGGCCGCGGGAATCCTCGTGCGATCCTGCGATGCCGCCGTGGAGTTTTCGATGACCCTGCTGGTAGGTCTCGTCGTCGCGGGAATCATGAGGTCGATGCTCGGCACAGTAGGCATCAGGGCCTTGTTCGCCGGCGCGGGCATCCGCGGGCTCGCGCGCGCATGGGCGGTCGGCATGGTCCTGCCGGTATGCTCGCTGGGAGTGATTCCCATCGCTCGGGAACTGCTTCGCGCGCGGGTTCCCTCGGGAACGGTGCTGGCATTCATCCTCGCGGCCCCCCATATCAATCCGATTTCGCTGCTTTACGGTTTGACGCTTTCGTCCCCGATGGTGATCGTGTGCTACGGCCTGGCCTCGCTGGGGCTCGCGATCGGGGGCGGTGCCCTTTGGGAACGGTTCTTCAACCGTGATCATTACGGCGGTGACGCCTTGCCGCCCGCGGAACCCTCGCCCCCACCGGGCGCGGGCCGGCTGCTGGCCGTGGCCCTGGTGGCAGCCCGCGGGTCGGTGGGGTTGGTAGCGGCGCTGGCGCTCGCCTCCGCCCTCTTCAACGGCTTGGTGGCGGGCTTGCTGCCGCATGGCATCCTTGGGATGACCATGCGGCACGACGATTGGCGCTCACCAGCGCTCATGGCCGCCGTGGCCACGCCTTTTTACACCGGCCCCCTCCAGGGAATGATGCGAATCGGCCTCATCTTTGAGCATGGCAACTCATCTGGGGCCGGTTTCGTGCTGTTTGAACTCGGCATCGGAGTCAACTTGGCCCTTCTCGCCTGGCTCGCCATCAGGCTCGGTGCCGCCCGGCTCGCCGCGTGGCTGGCCATCCTGCTGGCGGCCGTTGTGGCTTCCGGATACGCCATGGAACAGCCGCTTTACTTCGCTCACGAGGAAGCCTCCCACACCCACGCCTTTGATGATTGGACAAACCCGTTTGTTCCCGGCGACAGGCCTGGCCTGGCCGCCATTCTCGGCAAGGTCGCGGCCAAGTGCGGCGCCATGGAAGCCGTTTCACTTGTCGCGTTGGCCGTTCTTTCGGCCGTTGGAATTGTCGCCAGGATCACCGACCCTCGGGAGGCGGCCGAGGCGTGGCTGGCCATGCCGGCCCGACGGCCATCCGGAATGCTGTCGGCCGATGTTCCACCCCGCGTCCTGGGCGTCGTGGCGATGGCGGTTCTGGTGGCCTTCAGCATCGTCAGCCTCTACACCTACTATCCTCCCCATTCCGAGGTCCTGGAGGAGATGGTCATGGTCAAGACCGAGGCCCTCTCAGCAGTGATGGCGGGAAACAAGCAGGAAGCCGTCAGGCAACTGGAGGCACTCGATCTTCTCACCCGCAAGCTGCAGGTGGGCATCTTCATCAGGACCGGAAGAAACGACCCGGAAACAGCGCGCATGGCCGACGAGTTCCGGGAACGCGTCGAGGAGATGAGGGACCTGCTAATCGCCGGGGACAACTTGGGCGCCAGGGAAATGATCAGCCGCGTGGACTCCGCGTCGCGAAGCCTCAGGACAGGTTTGCATCATCCCGCTGCCGATTCCAAAACCGGAAAGTGATGCCCGGAACCGGACTGCGCCGGAAGGCACTACAATTATAAAGTGGATCTGATTTAATGGTTTTGACTTCAGTCCGGAACCATCGCCGCGGGCCTCTCCTGGCAAGCGTCGCCTAGGCGTTCCGCCGCGTGAATACTTTCACGAGGACGAAGACAAGGGCCGAGACCATCACTATCGACGCCCCGGCGGGAAAGTTGAGGTGAAAGGAAACCAGGAGACCGGCGAACGAGCATGCCGACGCCAGGACCGCCGCCACCACCATCACCCCGGCCGTGCTCGACGCCAAGAATCCCGCCGTCGCGGCCGGCGTGACCAGCAAGGCTGTGGTCAACACGAGGCCGACCACCCTCAAGGCCACCATAACGGTCACGGCGATCAGCACCAGCAGGATCTGCCGGACCAGTGGTGGACTCAATCCGATCGACGCGGCATGGATGGGATCGCATGCGGTCATCTCGAGTTCCTTGTGTATGGCCCCGAGGATCCCGATCACGACCAGGGTGCCGGCCAGCAAAAACCAAAGGTCTGATGAGGTAACGGAAAGGATGCTTCCAAAAAGCAACTCGACCAGGTTGCGCCTTGTCCCCGCCTTGTCCATGATCACCACTCCCACGGCAAGCATCGCGGAAAACACGATGCCTATGGCGGTGTCCTCCCCAATCCTCCCGGTCCTCGTGGCCACCCCGATGGCGACCGCCGCCATGACCGCCGCGCCCATCCCGCCGACATGCGGGTCGATTCCAACAAGGTGGGCCAACGCCACTCCCGGCAATGTCGCGTGCGCGAGCGCCTCGCTCAGGAACGCCATCCGTCGCCTCACGACATGGGCGCCGATCGCTCCGCAGCAGATTCCAGCCAGGCATGAGCCTGCGAGCGCCGTCCTCATGAATGGCTCCGAAAACGCCTCAATCATGGATCCGTCCCGGATGCCTTCGTTCCGCCAGGCGCCCGCATTCAAGGATCATCACCTTGTCCGGACGGATGGTTCCCTCGCCGCCTTCGTGGACCGCCGCAAGGATGGTTTTGCCCGCCTTCCTCAGGTCGTCGATGCATCGCCACAGTTCCGCCCTGGCCTCGATGTCCAGGTGGTTGTCCGGTTCGTCAAGAAGGAACAGGTCGGCGCGCTGCGAAATCGCCCGGGCGATCAGCAGGCGCTGCTGCTGGCCACCGGAAAGTTGGGAAATCCTCCGTGAACCAAGCCCCGAAAGGCCCAACCTTTCCATGATCCTCCCCGCTTCCGACCGTTCGGTGGTCCCGGGGCGCGAAAACCAGCCATGGTGCACATACCGGCCCGATAACACCAAGGCCTTGGCGCTTATCGGATAGGTCCAATCAATCATCGACCGTTGCGGCAGGTAGGCCATGCGGTGGGCGCTGCGGAACGGCGGATATCCAAACAGCGAAACATGGCCGGCGGCCGGCTTGAGTAGCCCGGCCAGAACCTTGAGCAAGGTGGTCTTTCCCGCGCCGTTGGCACCTTGCAGCCAGGTCAGCGTGCCGCGCCCGCATGCCAGGTTGATATCCTCGAAGACACGATGATCTGGACGGCCGATGGTTGCCGCGAGGCTTGTCGCCTCCAATGGTTCCGCCAGAGGGGCGGGCAGCGGAGGACGCCTGCCGCCGTATGGAATCCATGGTGGAGGATGCCAATGGAAGCCGTTCATCGTGACAAGGCTTCAACAATGCATCGCGTGTTGTGCCGCATCATGGAGTCGTATGTCGCGCCAGGACTTCCCGGAGGACCCAGCGAGTCCGTGTAAAGGGGTGGTCCAAGCAGCACGCCCGATTCCTCCGCGAGCCTGCCGGCCAAGGCCGGGTTCCCCGTCGTGTCGGCGAAGATGGCCGGCACGCCTTCCGCCCTGATGGCGGCGGCCAACCGGCTGAATTCGGCGGCAGATGGTTCGCCGTACTCGGTGCTGAAGGAAGGCAGAACGGTTCCGGCAACGCGTATGCCGTACCTCCGTCCGAAATATCCGAAGGTGTCATGGGATGTCACGATTTTCCTTCGCTCCGGGGGAATCGACGAGATTTGAACCTTGATCCATTCGTCCAGCGCCTCCAGTTCGACCTTCACCCGCTTGGAATTGGCTCCGATTTTCTCCAACTGCCAGGGAAAGGAATCCGAAAGCGCTTTTCCGATCACTTCCGCCATGCCAGCCGCGTTTGTTGGATCGTGCCAGACATGCGGGTCAGGTTCATCGGATTGGCCCCTGCCATCCCCCCGGATCAGGGCAATACCGTCGGAAGCGACAATGCGACGGGCACGCGTCCCGGAGGAAACGCAAAGCCGGTCCAGCCAACCCGACTCGAATCCGGCACCAAGTTCAAGCACGATGTCCGCTTCCGCCATGCGGCGGACATCGGCGGGTGTCGGGTTGTGGGTGTGGGCATCGGAATCAGGTCCGACAATCGCGACGACCTCAATCTCATCGCCGCCAACGCGCTTGGCAAGGTCAGCCAAAACGCTGAAGGATGCGACAACCAGGGGCTTGTCGCGATCATCCTTTCCGGATCTCGTGGCACACCCGGCAACCAGGGTGACCAAGGCCATCAGGCAGAAGGCCCTGGGCATCATACCCCCTGCCTGGCCAAGGTTTTAATTGAACTCGACCCTTTAAACGACATCTTGTCGACAATCGCCGCATTGTGCGCCATTGAAAAACCCGATGATCCAAGGGATCCCTCTTCCATCGGCGGATGGGTCCAGCCAACGGCAAGCCTTGCCTTGATGGACGCATATGGAACGGTGTGCTGGGGAAGGACTGGGGTAGGATACCGCGGCCCCCGTCCGCTTCCCCAATCAACCTCTGATGATGACGCCCTCGGAAAAACACCGCAGCTCATGGGTTTTTCCCAGCGATTTCGAGGAGGATAGGGCCGGCGACATCGATCACGCGAACCTGAAACTCCCACCGCGCCTCCGAGGCCGCCGGCCTTCCTGAACCCTGGTCTGGCCCTGTTTTGGTGAGCTTCACAAGAATGGGAGTCTCGCCCGCGGGAAGTATCAACCGGGCTGAATACCTGTCCAGGCGCAGCGCGCCGCCAATGTCGCTAGCCTTTTCCACGACTTTCTTCCCGGCCACCCAAACCGTGATGCCGTCATCGGCGCAGCATCGCAACTCGACATGGCCGGCCTTCTCCCGCCGGATGGCTGAACTGGCATAGGCAACGGCACCGTTTGCCGCGGAAATACCATGGGATGCCAGGTCGGTCCTGCAGGTTTCAGGATCAACCCGGACACTTTTCCACGAAACCAGCCTCCCTTCCTCGCCGAGGTACGACGCCTTGGGATTGGTCGCCATTTCAGGAAGCAACGGTTTGGCCTGCCTCTCCGCATTGGTTAAAGGAAAAGGTCCCGCCAATCTCCATTGCTTGATCACCCCAAGCCTGGTCATTGAATCAACAGGTTCGCCAAGTTCGGCGAGCCTCCTGGAAATCCTGAAAATGGCTTCCTGGTTGTTGGTTGAATGGAAAGCCCGATTCAACTCCGGGATCGCGCCCTTGCCATCCCGTGAAGTGGCTTGCTCAACGAGCCAGTCGGCCGCTTCGCCCCCGAATTCCGGGTCATCCAGCCAACCGCGAAGCATGCTCCTCGTGACTCCCGGCCTCGCGACCTCGACCGCCTGGAGCGCCATCCTCCGGGCCTTTCCCGAACGACCCGGATCAGACGCGAAAAGGATCATCTCCTCCTTGGGAAGGCCGCAAGGTTGCCTCGAAAGGATTTCAGAAAACGCCGACGAAACCCATTTCTCGGCGATGCTTCCCTCGGCAGGCCAGCGGTTCAGGAGCGGCATCAAGGCGGGAGGACCCGAATCCACGACCTTGCCCCATGTCTCGGCCGCCGGCCTTTCGACCATGCGGCAAACAATCGCCTCGGCGGCGCACAGGGCAGGGTCAGCCTGCCCAAACAACATGATCAGCAACGAAGGGATCGCGGACATGGGTCTACCCTCGCCAATTCAATGCTAAACTCGATATTAATAAATCCATAAATTAAATATCGCTTGCTAATCTTTAATATTCTTGTAACTGGCCTCCAATGAAAGCGGCATCGGTTCCAGAATCGGCAGAATGGGGCCACGGCTCGAATATCGGAAATCCCTCCCCCGGACCCCGGCCATCCACACCGCCGCGCCCCGGTAACCGGCCCGGAGTGGAAGCACCATCAAAGGGAGACTCGTCGACATGTCAAACAACCCTGAAAAGGCACAACTCGCCTGACGAACCGCCAGCCACCAACGCTTCCCCGCGGGCCGACCATGAGATGGCCGTGACCTCCGATCCGCGGAAATCATGAACCGCGGAAGGTTTCCAGGGGGATGAAGAGACCGACCAAATCGACAGCTTCCCATCGCTTCCGGCGGCCGCGATGTAACCGCCCGTCGGCTGGTAACGAACCTGGTTCAGGTGCGAGTCATGGCATGAAAGCATCAGGGGTGTCGATCCGGCCGGACCGCCTTTCGTGCCGCAGTTCCAGATGCAGATCGCGGGACCGCCACCCGTTGCCAGGAAATGGCCCGCGGGACTCCAGTCGATTTCCCGCACCTTGCGCTCGTACCCGGTCATCTGGAGATCCTGTCCGGTCAACGCGTACCAGAAATGAACGGTTGAATCCTGGTTTCCATGGGCAAGCATCGAGCCGTCAGCGGACCAGGACAGGCAAAGCGGCGAACCTTTCCAGGCGAACACGCGGGGCGCGGCGGGATGGGATACCGTCCAGAGGCTGATTCCCCCGTAGGCGGCGGCGGCCAGTGTGTCGGAACGCGGCCTCCAGGCGATGGCGCTCACCGTGCTGGAATGATCGGGAAACCGGACGACGCAATCACCCGTTTCGCTCCAAACGGCCACGCTTTTGCCGGATGAGGCCGCGACATGCCCCGTGACGGCATGCCATGCCAGGGATTCAACCCAAGCCTCGCCAAGGGAGACCCGAACCGGATTCGCCCAATCACGGTCCCTGAAAATCAGGAGGCTGCCATCCTTGCCGCCCGCGGCCAGGTGCCGGCCCGCGCCATCCCAAGCCAGGCAAAGCGTGCCGGCTCCCTGTTCGGGAAGCGAGGCGACGAGGGAACCGCTTTCCGCATCAATGACGACCGGGTTACCGATCGACGGCGCCGCGACAACCAGCGAGGCGTCAGGCGCCAGGGCCAGCGCGATCACATGCTCGCCGATTGGGGCGTTCCACCGCCTTGAGATGCCGCGGGCCCATCCCTGGCCGGCTTGCGTCAGGCCAGGCATTTGGCGAACTCCGCGTTGAGCGATGCCCGGTCGAGGCCCCTTCCGATGAATATCATCTTTGAAATCCTTTTTTCATCCGGCTTCCAGCGCCTGTCGCGTTTCCCGTCGAAAAGCATGTGCACTCCCTGGAACACATACCGGTACTGCTCTCCGGCGATGTTGAGGATGCCCTTCATCCGGAAGATGTCGGTGCCTTTCTCCTGGAGCATCTTGCCGAGCCACTTGTTCAGCTTGTCGGGGTTCACGGCGCCTTCGGCGACCACGCCGACGGAGCCGACCTCCTCATCGTGCTCATGGTCGGGCTTGAAGGCCCTCGATTCACCGGGGGAAACCTCGGCGCCATCCTGGGAAAACCTGGTGGCGAACTCCTCGGGCCCATGTTCGGTGAACAGGGCATAATTGCCCGGCGCGGCGATCTCCACCTCGAAAGACTTGGATCCGGGTGCCGACAGGTCGAGCGTGGCCAACCCAGCACCAGGCTTGAGCAGGCCTCCGGGAACCACCTTCCTGTCGTCGCCGCTGAACGCCAGCACCGCCGCCATTTCCGCCTCGGCGAGCCCTTCCTGGCCGCCCGAGGACACCTTCGAGACATGGATCGACATCTCGGGATCGGGTCCGTCGGCGCATTCAATCCTGAGCTTGCCGGCCCCGAGGACGAACACTCCGCCCCATTCAAACGGATATTCCGGCTCTAGAAATTGCGGGTCGGTTTTCAGGGCCCTGTCGAGGTCGAAGCCGCCGATGTCGAGGACCGCGTCCATCGGCACCTCCGATTGCCGGCACCGGCGAATTTTGGCCTGCGAGTTCATCGACCTGATGCGCGATTCGAGGGCGTCAAGATCGGCGGGGCCCACCAGGTCGGTCTTGTTGACGAGGATCACGTCCGCGAAGGCGATTTGTTCCTTCACCTCGTCGGAGTCCCAGTGCTCGTGCACATGCTTGGCGTCGATGAGCGTCACGATGCCATCAAGGCGGGTCGAGGCCTTCATCTCGTCGTCAACGAAGAAAGTCTGGGCCACGGGACCGGGATCCGCCATGCCCGTGGTTTCCACGAGTATGTAGTCGAACTTGTCCTTCCGCTTCATGAGGTTCCCGAGGATCCGGATAAGGTCCCCCCGCACGGTGCAGCAAATGCACCCGTTGTTCATCTCGAAGATTTCCTCCTCCGCGTTGATCACCAGGTCCTGGTCGACGCCGATTTCCCCGAACTCGTTCTCGATGACGGCGATTTTCTTGCCATGGTTGGCGGTGAGGATGTGGTTGAGCAGGGTGGTCTTGCCCGAACCGAGGAAACCCGTCAACACGGTGACGGGGATACGCTTGGCTGTTTCCGACATTTCAAAGTTCTCCTTGCTGGAATCAGGCCTCCGCGGCCCTCGATGCGGCGATGGCGGCAACGATGTCATCGCGGGCGACATCTGCCATCGGCTTGGACACCTTCACCGGCGGGCGCCCGCTGCCCGGCACGCCGATCACCGTCTCCACTTCCGGACACCCCTCCTCCATGCAGCGAAGTTCGCTGACCGTGAGGATGGCGTCCACATCCAAACCCATCGCCTCGCGGGCCCATTCCTTGACGGAGCGGACCAATGAAGGGTCGGGGCCCCTGGTGTCCCCCAACAGGTTGATCACGCTTCACGCTCCGCCAAAAAACGATCAAATACCCGCGATGCCAGCGGTTCGGGAACAGGCGCGGTCTCGCCGGCACGGGCGATTTCCACCGCCCACGCGACGACTTCGCGATAATCATCCATTCCCGAGAGGTTTCCGATCCAGCGCTGCCCCCCGGGGCCCATGACGCAAAGGACATTGGTGAGGTCACAAGGTCCAAGACATCCGGATATTGTCAGCTGAACAGCTTTTCCCAGCGACTTTTCCTTCCATTGGGATTTGAGCCATTCCACGGGAAGTTCCGGTTTCCCACGGTCGGTGCGACCGCAGCAGCACCCTTGGCAAAACACAAACTGGGACAGGGCCAAACGCTTGGTGCGAACCTCGGCAACATCGATATGACGAATCGCCATAATTATTTTACCTCGTATTACCAATGGTATTGGTTAATTTTACCTTGTCAACTTTTTCCCAAGAGTTGCGGCAAACCAAAAAGCCGTTAAGATCGTATAACATTGTAATCCGTGCCTTCGGACACACTTTTACCTGCTTGGCGTTAGGTATTAACTTGAAACAGCAGATCAGAATCGCCTTCACGCTCATCGAATTGCTGGTCGTCATCGCCACCATCGCGGTGCTGATCGGCTTGCTTGTTCCCGCTGTCCAGAAGGTCAGGGAGTCTGCCAACCGCTCGAAGTGCGCCAACAACCTCAAGCAGATCGGCCTCGCGATCCACATGTTCGCCGACAACAATGCCGGACGGTTTCCCGAATCCACCCACGGAAAAAGCGAATTTTCCACCGCCTGGGTCAGCACCCTTGCCCCCTACATGGAAAGCGTCGACTCCATCCGGATCTGTCCGAATGATCCCAAGGGACGGGACAGGCTCGAGAACTCCGGCACCAGCTACTTGCTGAACGACTATGTCTGCGACCCCGGAGAAGGCGCCTGCTTCTTCCTCCACAAGCTTCAAAGCACCACCGAAACCATCATCGTCTTCACCGCCTCCGACCGCAGGGGCACCGCGATCACCGAGGATCACACCCACGCCCGCAACTGGTTCCGGCCCTCCACGGCCATCGACTATCCCGACGCCCGCTGGATCAGGATCACCAACGACATCCATACCGACCGGTTCTTCGGATCGCCCACGGGCGACCACACCGGCGGCGTTTCGAATTACCTCTATGCCGACGGCCATGTCGCCGGCATCGCCGGTTCCGCCGTCCGCGGATGGTCCGACAGGAATTTCAATTTCGCGCGCCCGCCGCAGTGATCACCTTCGTCAGTCCGTGATTTTTCCAAGGAGTTTCACCCATGAGCCGCCATCACCGCCACACCCGCCGGGCCTCCTGCCGCATCGAGGCCTTGGAATCCCGGCTGACGCCCGCCCTGCTGGACACATTCCTGACAACCGAGCACGTTGACCTAAACATCGGATTCACGGGGTCCGCGTGGTCGCTCACCATCAACAACGAGGACAAGAACGAAACCTATTCAGCCGACAAGGCCCTGCTTTATGTGAGCGTTGACAAGTCCAGGCAAACCGCGCCTGCCGGTTTCAGCTTCCTCGGCGTGCCATCCGGGGGGGACTTCTACCAGTTGCCGGCAGGCCAAGACCCCAGCCTTCTTTATCTTGGCCTGACCGCCGAATCGGTTAGTTCGAACGCGATCGACTCCTACAGTCCCGCCGCCGAGTCGGGCGGCCGCGTCTCCGCCACCGGCAAATATGTGAGGCTCACGCTCCACGATGTCAAGGGAGCCAACGGCACCGCCGCCCCCGGCCATTTCTCCGCATGGCAGGTCCCGTTGTCTGAGCCCGTTGTGTTAATGGCGTCATCCGACGGTATCAGCACGGGGGACGGCGCCGCTGGCGATTCGCTGTGGCTTTTGGCCGGCGGCCACCAGCACTTCAATTTAGGCTTCAGCGCCCCGGGGCGCTACGAGGTGACCTTCCGCGCCTCCGCCTTCCTCAACGACAACAACCCCAACACGGTGGGGGCCAAGAGCCAAAGTGGATTGGTGACTTATTACTTTTCCGTTGGCGGCGCCGGCCAGATGCGGTTCGACTCCCCGACCTACACGGTTGACGAAGCCGCCGGCAGCAAAGTTGTCACCGTCACACGGGTGGGTGGCGCCGACGGCCGTTTGACCGTCAATTACGCCGCGGCCTCGGGAACGGCGACCGCCGGGTCCGACTTCACCGCGGTCTCCGGAACCCTGACATTCAACGACCTGGAAACAACCAAGACTTTTTCGATACCCATCACCGCCGACAACAATGCTGAAGGTTCCGAAACCGTGGCCCTGTCGCTGTCATCTCCCGGGCCCTCATCGTTCGCCGCCTATCTGTCGGCCAATGAACAACCGGACAGGCACCTCGTTTCATCTTCAGCCACGGCAACCTTGACAATCACCGAAAACAGCCTGCCCACGATTTCGGCCATTCAGAACAGGTCCACCGATCAAGGCAAGGCGACGGGCGCCATCTCCTTCACCGTGGGCGATGCCGAAACGCCGGCAGATTCATTGGTGGTTACCGCCAAGTCCTCCAATTTCACGCTGGTTCCGGTCGCCAATGTCATCCTGGGGGGTTCCGGCGCCAACCGCACCGTCAATGTCACGCCGGCCACCAATCAACCCGGCAACGCCACCATCACCTTGACCGTCACCGACTCAAGCGGCGGATCCGCCGAATCATCCTTCGTGATCACTTTCGATGATATCCCCGAGGATCCCACCCTCGCCGCCATTTCCAACCAGACAACCAACGAGGATGTGCCCCTGAATGTCCAGCTCACCGTCGGCGATGGCGACGGTGACACAGTGACGGTGACCGTGCCCAATGCCGCCGACTTCTCGTCACTGGCTTCCGTGGCGATCGTCGGGACTCCGGCCATTCCGGTCCTGCGAATCACCCCGGTGGACAACGCGTTTGGAAGCCAGAATGCGGTGACGGTTCGCGCCACCGACTCCACGGGCAGGTTTGTGGAACGGTCGTTTATCCTGACCGTCAGTCCCGTCAACGATCCGGTGACAGCCGCCAACGATTCGTTCCTTGCGATGGAAAACGCCCCGGCCACCCCATTCGCCGTTCTTGCGAACGATTCCGCCGGCCCATCCAACGAAAACCAGACGCTGGTGATTACCGCGGTGGGAACCCCCAACCGGCTCGGAAGCGTCTCGATCCAAGGTTCCGACATTATGTACACACCGGCTCCGAATTTTTTCGGGGTCGAATCCTTCACTTACACGGTGACCGATGGAACGGATACCAAGACGGCGACGGTGACGGTTGTCGTGGAGGCCGCGTCGCGTTCACCCGTGGGGGAGGCCGACTTATTCGTTGTCAACGCCTCCGGCGACGCGCTGAAAGGCAATGTGCTGGTCAATGACCAGGACCCCAACGGCGATGAAATCGAGGCGCGCCTGTTCGCGGAACCGGCGCATGGAACCGTCGAAATGCAAGCCGATGGCTCATTCGTTTTCACGCCGGAAGCCAGCTTCACCGGTTCTGACACATTCGCCTACTTGCCAGTCCAGAAGGGGACCATCCTCTCCGGTCACGCCGATGTGGGCATTGGATTTCACAACGGCAACTTCGACCTTCATGTTCATGACGAGGAAACGGACACGGAATACGAGCCTTCCGATTCCACGATATTTGTCGGCGCGCGCGCCAAGGTCGCGTTGCCTTCCGGCCTTGGCTTCACAGGAGCCAACCCCGATGATTCCGTATGGATCATTCCCGGCGCGGCTGAAAAACCCGGAGTGGTTTTCCTTGGCCTGGCAACCGAGGAAATCGCCAATGGCGTTTTCACCAACAACTCCATCACCCTCACCCTCGATGCCTTCAACGGCCCGGGTGATTTCTCCCTTTGGACCACCGATTCCCTAGGGGGTGTCCTTGAAGGATTGTCGACAAAAAATGGATTTTCCGGCGACAGCGTCTCTCTCACGACGGGAAGCCACGCCCATTACAACTGGGCCTTCACCCAGCCTGGTGAATACCAACTGACCATGCGGGCCACCGGCCAACTGGCCGGAGGCGGGTCGATCTCCGGGGCCGAGACTTACACATTTTTCGTCAGCCACATCGACCCGTTCACCCAGACACCCGTCAGGGAAGGGCATGTTGATCTGGGCATCGGCTTTGAGGATGGTGCCTTCGACCTTCACATCCATGACGAGGAGGCCGACATCGAGTTCGAAGCCGGTGAAGTTCCCATCTTTGTCAGCGATGCCGCGTTGATCGCGCGCCCGGCGGGAACAGCCTTTGATTTCATCGGCGCGCAGGCAGGCGAGCGGGTTTGGAACATCCGGGCGGATCAAGAAATCCCCGGATTGGTATTTCTTGGCTTGGCAACCGAGGAAATTAGCAAGGGAACCTTCGTGGGCGACAAGGTGACGCTTTCGATCAAGGAGGTCCAGGGCCCCGGCGCTTTTTCCCTTTGGACCGCGGGTGCCACTCCGTCCGTCAAGATGGCCTCCTTCGACGGCATCGACGAATCCGACAAGGTCGAGTTGACGACAGGTTCCCACGACCATTTCAACTGGACATTTTCCGCTCCCGGTGAATATGCCATCACCTTCGAGGTATCGGGCACCCCCGTCGGAGGGTCACCCGTCAGCGCCCAGGCCACCTACTCCTTCTCGGTTTCCAACGGCTTTCCCTTTGTCGGCTCCCCGGTGAAGGTCGAGGTTGGCAAGGCGGGTCGCCTCGATTTCCTCCACACTCTCACAAAAGGGCACGCCGATGTCGGCATCGCCTTTGAGGATGGCCATCTGGAACTTCATGTCCACGACGAGGAAGCCGAGGCCGAGTTCGCTCCGTCGGAAGCGCTCATTTTTATCGGGCCTGATGCCCGAATCACCCGTCCCGCCGACACCAAGTTCGACTTCCTCGGAGTCGCGGCAGGAGCGCCCATCTGGGTTCTTCCCGCCATCGAGAACCCCAACCTGCCTTACCTTGGCATCGGCACCGAGGAGGTCGCCCCGGGAACATTCATTCCGGGTTCGCTCAAGCTATCCCTGGCCCATGTCAGCGGGCCGGGGGAGTTTTTCATCTACACGGTGGATGGGGTCGGCGCCGTCACGGTCGGCATGTCAACAGTCGACGGGATCGGAACGGACGACACGATTCCCCTCCTTGAAGGATCCCATGGCCACAGGAACTGGGCCTTCACCGCCGCCGGCCGTTACGAAGTCGGTTTTGAGGCCTCGGCGACGCTGCCCGATGGAACCCAGGTTTCCGACCATGGTGTGTTCGTCTTTTCCGTCGACAACATGGGCAAGGTTTCCTTCGCCTCGGCCGCTTCGGCGGTGGCGGAAAATGCGGCGGCGGGATTCGTCAATCTCCAGATCAACCGCGCGGGCGGCCTGGATGGCGAGTTGGAACTCAGCTTCTCAACGGCCGGCACGGCCTCGGCCGATGTCGACTACAAGCTTTCAGGAACCGTCGTCTTCCTCGACGGCCAGTCATCCGCCACGCTCAAGGTGGCCCTTGTGAATGACTTCCTCTTTGAAAACCCGGAAACCGCTTCCATCACGATCTCTTCCGCCAATCCCATCGGCTACGCGGGAGCCTGCACGACGGGCGCATGCAACGGCGGCAATGGCGGGCTGATCGGCAACGGCGGCAAGGGCGGCAACGGCGGCAACGGGGTGGGCGCGACCCCAACACATGCGCTCACCATCAACAGTGAAGACCGCAGGTTCGCGTCCGATCCCACCCGCGTCAGCGTCATCCCGACTGCCGCGGGAACACTCGTCCGACTCATTGACATGCGGACCAACTTCACCAGGATTTTCACCCCCATTCCGGGCTACAGAGGCGGATACAACACCGCCCTGGAGGACATCGACAATGATGGAATCCGCGACCTGATTGTTGGAACAACCGGGGGCACGGTCGGCCGCGTGCGGGTGCTCAACGGGGCCACCAGCCAAATCCTCCGCGACTTCATTCCCTACTCCACGGCTTACCGGCTTGCCGTTCATGTCGGCGTTGGCGACCTCAATGGCGACAACCGCCCCGACATCATCACCGGAACCGCGCCCGGGGCGGTGCCGCGAGTCGTGGCCTATTCGGGTTCAAGCGTCCAACCACTGGTGCTCGCCAACTTCCTCGCGTTCGCGAACACCTTCCGGGGCGGCGTCATGGTCGCCGCCGGTGACACCAATGGCGACGGGGCGGGCGAAATCATCGCGACCGCAGCGTCCGGATCGAACCTCGTGCGGATTTTCAACGGTTCTGGAACCTTTGTCCGCCAATTCGCGGCGCTGGCAACCGCCAACCGCGGACTCTCCGTCGTCACCGCCGACCTCGACAGGGACGGCCGCGACGAGATCATTGTCGGTTCGCTCACCGGTGTGTCTCGGCTGGGTATCTACAACGACCTGGGACGCCTCGTGAAGCCAATCCAGCTCCCGCTCGGAACGGCATCCACGGCCGGCATCCGGGTGGCCGCGGCCGATTACGACGGCAACGCCATCACCGACATCCTCCTGTCCCGTTCCGGTGGCCGCGGTTCCGAGCCGAGGCTTCTCGCGATCCGCTTCAGCGACATGAGGAAAATCGCGGATCTGTCATTCGCGCTTTTGTCGATGGACGAATCGGTCTCCATTCGCTAGCGCCCGTTGAGCGGCAGGGTAAGGATGGGTGCCGACTGCCCCGTCCTCACCCCGACCTCAAGCCTCGAGAGTTCCATCACAAGGTGGAATGTCGACTTGCTCGCCGAGTCGGATTCCTCGATGTAAAACCATGCCCCCTTGTGCTCAACCGCCACATGCGCTCCGGCGGGAGGCTTCTTCCCCTTGGAACATTTCACCTTGAACAGGCCGCCCAGCACCTGCTGCCAATCGAAAGGCCGGCCATCATCCAAGGTGGTGAAAGGCGCCCTGCCCGCCACGATGTCCTCACCAGGCACATCAACGCCCTGGGAGAGGAAGAACAGCACCTGGATCAGCGACCTCGTTTCCATGTCGAGCAACCGAAGGCCGTCACCCTTGCCATCAGGCAGGAAGGGGTCGAGTTGGTCCGTCGTGATGTCGAATGCCCGGCAAGGGGGGTCCAACCGGAAGGCCCGGCAAAAAACCGCCCAGTCAGGGTCGTCTTCCGCGAAGTTTCCCGCCCTGAGGACCGGAACTTTTTTCTTGCGGGTGACCACCCACCCTCCGTCCGCGTGCCGCCGGTACTCGTAGCCCGCCTTGACGGTTTCCACCGCCGCCGAAGCCAACCCGGGTCCGGCGGGCACCGGATCGGTGACCGTCTCCTCGCGTTCCTCGCTGAACAGCACCACCTTGCGGTCTTCCTCGCGACGGACCAGCGCCTCCATTCCCGATACAAACGCCTCAAACTCAGGCGCGCGCCTTGGAACCGGCCCGCTGCCTGTTTCGGCATTGGGAACCCAGTTCAGGTTTTCAAGGTAGAGTCGGCAAACTGTCGACAGGGGCCAGGTTGTCCGCCCGATCTAGGCGACAACTTCCAACGAGATCGGGGTGAACAACCTTCGAGTGAATTCCTGGTCATCCATCGGCGCATAACTGAGGGTGGGCCGAACCGCTCCGCTAAGCTGGGCCTGGGGCAGGATGGTGCCCGCGTAACCGCCAAAAGCTTGACCCGCGGCGGATGAGGTGAAAAACGGCAGGGCCTGCAATGACGCCGCAATTTCGGGTTGTTCGGCGATCGTGGTGACGATCAGGCTGCTCGGAGAATCGACATAACGCAGACGCACGATATTCAGCAAAAGCTGCCGTTCACTCGTTACCTTGACAGATTCGTTGTATTTAATGCGATTGAGTTCCACAATCCGCGGACCCAAGGCGCAACCGGCCATCAGGAAAATGGTGGAAACAGCGGTTATCAGGCACTTGGCGGCCCACAATCGCATGAAGGCACCATCTCCCCGAAAGGTTCCTTGAATCCTTATCGGGGAGACGGGCCATTAATCTGTGGGAAGTTTGCCAAAAAGATCGATTAAACCGAGGCAAGGCGAACCTTGATAATGGCCCGGTTAGCCGCCCTTGGACTCGGAATCGCCCGATAGGAACGATTCATAAAAGAATCCTCCCAGAATCCCGCCGAGGATTGGGGCCACCCAGAAGAGCCAAAGTTGGGCTAACGCGGCGCCGGATGCAATCAGGGCCGGACCCGTGCTGCGCGCGGGATTCACGGAGAGGTTGGTCACGGGTATCCCGATGAGGTGTATCAAGGTCAGGCCGAGACCGATGGCCATAGGCGCAAATCCGGCGGGGGCCCGCCGGTCCGTGGATCCCATGATGATGAGAAGAAAGAAAAAGGTGAGAACCACCTCGGCCAAAAGACAGGAAAAGAGGCCAAAACCACCCGGGGAGAACTCGGCATAACCGTTGGTGGCAAAGGCGCCCGCCTGGGTGTTGTCGATTGAGAAACCCGGCTTGCCGCTGGCAATCAGGAAGAGAACGCATGCGCCGGCAATCGAACCAAGAACCTGGGAAATGATGTAGGGAAGCGCCTCAGCAAACTTGAACCTCCCACCCGCGGCCAAGCCCAAGGTCACGGCGGGGTTGAGATGGCACCCCGAAACATGGCCGATCGTGTAAGCCATTGACATCACGGTGAGGCCGAAAGCCAGGCTCGCGCCGACGAATCCAATTCCCAGATTCATTGCAACGGCGCCGGAAGTGGTCAGGAACATCGCGGCCAAGACAGCGCTGCCGCATCCGCCGAAAACAAGCCAGAATGTGCCAAGGAACTCCGCGATCAGTCTCGCACGCAGGGACATGAACCACCCCAAGGAATCACTCCAAGAAAAACATCCGCCGATCAGGCTCATGGCAATGAGGCTTGGCTTTCAAGCCCATTCGGGCGCCTGGGGTTTGCGATATTGGCTTGCAAGTGATGAAAACCGGAAAGGAATTGGAAAAACCGGAACCTATTTCGTTCCAGTGTGTTCAAATATATGGGCGATTCTGTTTTCCCGGCATTCCTCGAGGTTCTCAACATGACGGGCAATCAGGCCATCATCACGGGAATCGTAGTTTTTGCCCTGTCGGCGGGTCAGGTTTCAGCTGCGGACAAGCCTGTCGATTTTGAACGCCAAATCATGGGTTTGCTAGGCAAAACCGGCTGCGCGATGGGGTCTTGCCATGGGTCGTTCCAAGGAAAGGGGAACTTCCGCCTTTCCCTGTTCGGGTATGAACCCGAGCGCGACTTCATGGCAATCGTCAGGGATTCGCAGGGACGCCGGATCGACCTCCAAAATCCCGACCAAAGCTTGCTCCTGCTGAAAGCCACCGGCCAAACCGAACACGGTGGCGGCAAACGGTTCGACCGCAACTCATGGCAGTACAAGATGTTCCGCGACTGGATCTCCCAGGGCGGCAAATGGGAAAAAGGCAGTGGCAACCTCACCAAGCTAAGCGTGAATCCCCAGGAAATCGCCTTCCGCAAGGCCGGCGAGACCGTGCCCGTGAAGGTGATCGGAACCTTCGCCAACGGCCAGTCCGAGGATCTGACAACCCTTGCCGAGATCCGCATCAACGATGACACCGTCGCGGCACTCAAGTCGGCTCAGGTGTCAGGATTGCGGGCCGGCGATACCACGCTCGTTGTCAGCTATCGCGGCCATGTGACACCCGTCAATGTGCTGGTCCCGGCCACCTTGGCCCGCGGCGAGGCATTTCCGGCCCGCTTGTCTGAAGCCAATTTTGTCGACACACATGTGTTCACCAAGTTGCGTCGCCTTAACATGCCCCCCTCTCCCGTTTCCGATGACATCGAGTTTCTCCGACGCGTGACGATCGACACGATCGGCACGCTTCCGACCCCCGATGAAATCAAGGCGTTCATCGCCGACAAGAAGGCCGACAAGCGGTCACGGAAAATCGAGGAACTCCTTGGCCATCCCCTGCATGCGGCCTTGTGGGCCACGAAGTTCTCAGACATCACCGGCAATAACACCGACTCCCTTGAAAACCCGCAGCAGACCAAGTCTCGCCGAAGCCAGATGTGGCACGATTGGTTGCGCAAGCGTTTCGCCGAAAATGTTCCCTACGACCAGATGGTTCATGACATCCTTTGCGCGACTTCGCGGGATGGAAAATCCCCTGAAGAGTTCATCAATTATGTCAAGGTGATGGATGACAAGCTCAAGGATGGATTTGTTCCCGAATACGCCCAAAAGAAAACGCTTGACCAGTTCTGGCGCAGGCAGGGTCAAGTCGGCATTGAAATTTGGGGTGAGAAAACCGCCGCCGCCTTTTTGGGTGTGCGCCTTGAATGCGCCCAATGCCACAAGCACCCGTTCGACCGCTGGACTCAGGTGGATTACCGCGCCTGGGCCAATGTGTTCAGTCAGGTGGTGACCGGTGTCAGCCCCGACATCAAGAAAGCCGCCGATGCCCTCAACGCCGAACGCAAGGGCGAAAAGCCGAACAACAACAATGTGATTCTGGTTCGCGAGGTGTACCTCGGCCGGCCCATCGTGAACCCAAGGCGCGGATTGGCCGGAACACTGCCGCACCCCGACACGGGCGCTCCGCTCGCCCCTCAAACCCTTGGCGGACCTGAAGTGGATGTCGCCGCCGGCAAGGATGCGCGGGAATCCGTGTTCACCTGGATGCGCGACAAGAGCAATCCATTCTTTTCTCGCAGCCTTGTGAACCGCATTTGGGGCCACTACATGGGTGTGGGAATCGTCGAGCCAGTCGATGATTTCTCCGTCGGCAATCCTCCGTCCAACCCGGAACTTCTCAATGCCCTTGCCGAGGAGTTCCAGAAGTCCAACTTCGACTTCCGCCGCATCGAGCGGATCATCCTGAATTCCAACACCTACCAGCTCAGCTCGAAGTCCACCTCGATCAACAAGCTTGATGAGCGCAATCACAGCCATTCGCTGATCCGCCCGATGATGGCCGAGGTGGTGGTGGATGTCCTGGGTGCCGCGACGGGCGTGCCGGAGAACTTCGGGGCCGACGCGCCCAAGGGAAGCCGAGCCATTGAAGTCGGATCCAGCAGACTCAACAGCGCGGTCTCCTTCGCCTTCCGGATTTTTGGACGCCCCCCCCGCACGACGGCATGCGACTGCGAGAGGTCGATGGAACCGGCCCTGCCCCAGAAGCTCTACCTGATGGCGGATCCCGGCCTTCAATCGAAAATCGCAGATCAGAACAACCGACTCAAGGACTTGCTAAAGAAACACTCCGACGACAAGGCCGCGCTCGAGGAGCTTTTCTTGGCAACCCTCTCGCGCTTTCCGACCGCCGATGAGTTCAAGGCCTTCGAGGGATTCAGGGCCAAGGCCACCGATCGTCGATCGGCTTTTTCCGACACCTTGTGGGCGCTGTTGAACACCACGGAGTTCATTTTCAACCACTGATCGTCTTGTTCGTGACCGTTGGATTCACTTGGGGTACGATTTTCGGGAGCTTCATTTAAGGAGGATAGGAACCATGAATCAGATCGACTGCGAAGGCAACCACCGTCGTGATTTCCTCAAGATCGGCACTTCCGCCGGTCTCATGGGTCTTTCCCTTCCTGAACTTCTCCGGCTGGAAGCCGCCGCCGCTGGACGCGCGCCGGCCCAGCGCTCCCGCAAGGCCAACTCCGTGATCATGGTTTGGCTCGCCGGTGGCCCCGCCACCATCGACATGTGGGACCTCAAGCCCGAGGCTCCCGAAGGTATTCGCGGGGAATTCAAGCCCGCCGACACCAATGTGCGCGGCATCCGGATCAGCGAGCACATGACCGGCATGGCCAAGCTGGCCGACAAGGTCACCATCGTGCGGTCCCTGTACCACACGATTCCCTCGCACGGCCCCGCCACCACTTTCATGACCACGGGCAACAAGCCCATCCCTTCAATCCAGTACCCCGCCATGGGCTCGCTCTGCTCGAAACTGCTCGACACTCCCACCGGCGTGCCGGCCTATGTTTCCTTCAGCGACCTGCGCGGTGGAACCGCCGGCGCCTCGGGATTCCTCGGAACGGCCCACAACCCGTTCATCGTTGAAGGCAACGCCAACTCCAACGGCAAGAGTCCCGCCGCTGCCAACCTGCGCGTTCGCGGCATTCAGCTTCCCAACGGTTTCAGCCTTGACCAGCTTTCAAACCGGGACCAACTGCTGCAGCAGTTCGACTCGACCTTCCGCAAGCTCGACCGCAACGATGACCTGCTCGATGGCTACGACGCCTTCCACAAGCAGGCTCTTGAAATCCTCCGCAGCGACAAGACCAAGCAGGCCTTTGACTTGGCCAAGGAAAAGAAGGAAACCCGCGAGGCCTACGGCCTTGACGCCTTCGGTCAGGGTGCCTTGGCGGCCCGCCGCCTTGTCGAGGCCGGTGTTCGGTTTGTGACCATCAGCCTTGGCGGATGGGACACCCACGGGAAGACCTTCGAATCCCACAAGACAAAGCTCCAGCCGACCCTCGACCGAACCCTTTCGGCGCTCATCGGCGACCTCGCCGAGCGTGGCCTGCTCGACAACACCATCGTCTACTGTGCCGGCGAATTCGGCCGCACGCCGAAGGTCAACAAGAATGTCGGCCGCGATCACTGGGCACGCTCGATGGCTGCCGTCATCGCTGGCGGCGGTTTCAAGGGCGGCCATGTCCACGGCTCGACCGACGCCCAAGGCATGGCTCCCGCCCACCTACCCGTCACCCCCGACGATGTCTCGGCAACCATCTTCCAGAACCTCGGAATCGACCCGAAGATGGAAATCCAAACCGGCAGCGGTCGCCCCATCACCCTGTTCCGCGAAGGCACGGTGATCGACTCGATCGTTTCCTGATTCGTCAGTCAAACGGTTTTCGTGGGCCCCGGAGTATTCCGGGGCCTCTTTTGTTGGATTTGAATTTCTTAATGGTGAATTTGATGGAACAACTATTCCACCGGCCCAAGAAATGCCCGCGCTGAAGGGGTGGCCGGAGCGCGAAATCTCATTCACCCTGTCAATTTGAGGCCACAAGGCGGGCCAGGGAGCGTTAGTCGATTCGTTAAAACTTCCAGCGCAATTAACCCGCCCCTCACCTCGCCGGGACGCCCAACGCTCGGAATCGGGGCACGACAAATAGAAGCTTAGAGTAGGCTTCAAATGGGTGAGTTGGATTGTTGACTGTGACAGAACAAACACAAATGTGCGTTGAGTAAAACCAATAGAGCCCGTAACGCTGTCGAAGGCGAAATGAGCGGGTTTGGATCAGGAATCGACCCGCTCACTCCGGCGCTACGCGCCTGCGTTCGGGGCTCTTTCGTTCCTGTTATGGCTCATGTATTTGTTCCTTGATCGACTCGCCCCTCACTTCGCTGGGGGCTCCCAAGCATCGGCAGCCTTTGTCTGGCCTTCGTATGGAGATCCGTTCATCGCCCAGGAGAAAGGCCCTCGCAGGCGCTCAACAATCTCCTGCCAGTTCAGAGGCCGCTCGCGGCGGTCGAGGCTTGAAGGGTAAGAAAGGGCTAACAGGATGGTGGCGGGTACTGGGGTCTTGAGATGGATTGGCAACGCTGATAAACCAACGAGATGCGATTGGCATCAAATTGAGCCCCGAACGGAGGTGTGAAGCAACGGAGTGAACGGGTGAATTTTTACTACGCCTCGCCACCCCGCCTTCGGCTCCAATCGCGGCCCTTTTTGTTTCTGAATTGCGATCAGTTTTTGCAGTTTGCCAAATTGAACCCCGATCCAGCCAATCCCATCAATGATGGGGACGCGCATATGTGGATGCCGGACCGCCATTCACGGTGAAGCCCGACTCCTCCTTAACCGAACATGAAGGTTGGAAGAACTCTATGAATGATCATTGGCCCGTTCAAGTCGCGGCTTGTCTGAAGGCTTCGCCAGGCGAATTCGTGGATGTTCCGAATTTCCTGAAGTGTCAGCGATGGGCCAATATCAGGGAGTAATTCGTGGTGTATCAGAACCTTTTGTCAATCATCGGTGACTGGCCAGCCTTGAAGGTTGTGCCGCGGTTCGCTTAATCGCATTCGGTCATGGCATGGTTTTTCTTGATTTTGGCATGGTCTTCACTTAACGAGGAATATTGCAAAACATTTCAACGCAGTAGAGCCATTGGTGGGTGCGATTGTGTTCCGAAAACTAGTCTATTTGGCTCTCGCGTGTCTGCCACTCGGTTGCGCCGGTGAAAACCGGGGGTTGGCACCCGTATCCGGCACGGTGTACATGAATGACAAGCCGCTTGCCAACGCCTCCGTCATCTTCACGCCCGTGGAAGACAATGTTCGTGTTGGCGTGGGCAGCACCGACAAGAATGGCCAATACCGGCTTACCTCCTTCCAAACCAACGACGGTGCCAGAATCGGCAAGCATACTGTCACGATCAGGGCTTACGAGGTGCCCGATGGCCCTTTGAAGCCGGCCGACGACATGAGCCTGTCCCGCGGCAAGATGCTTACTCCAGCCAAATACAGCAAGGCCGATACTTCCGGGCTCACGGGCACTGTTGAAAACAAGAACAATGTCATTGATTTCAAATTGACCAACTAGGGTTTGGCATTACCGGGAGGAAACCTGCCATGTTGAAAAGGTCAACCAAGGGGTTCACCCTCATCGAATTGCTTGTGGTGATCGCCATTATCGCCGTGCTGATCGGCCTGCTGGTCCCGGCCGTTCAAAAAGTCCGCGCCGCCGCCGCGCGTGCCCAATGCAGCAACAATCTCAAGCAGCTTGGCTTGGCCATGCACAATTACCTTGGTGCCAACGGGTTTTTCCCGCAAACCTAGTTTGACAGCACAGGTGGCCAAACGGGGCTTGCCAACTGGGGTTGGATTCCCAAGCTGCTGCCTTACATCGAGCAGGAATCGCTCGCCAAGCTTGTTGACTTCAGCGACAGCTATTCCACTCCCAAGGCCGCGCCGGTGCGAATGGCGGTGATCCAGTCCATCTATTGCCCGTCCGACCCCGCTGTCGCCTCCAACAACACCTATGGCAGTTTTTCCACCTCGGGACCCTTCGGAGTTTATGGCTCGCCCCAATGGGGATGCCCGCCGCAGTACGGCGCTCCCGCGGCGGTACCTGATATTCCCGCCTCTTCGCGATTTTACGCGCAGCACGCCAGCTACTACGGTTCCTATGGCGATGGATACTCCACCAGTTCGGGTTATCCCTATGGAGGCCAGGCCGGGGACGATGGTTGCGACCAGTACACCGCCAGGGGTTCCTGGCAGAGATACAACAACGGTGGTGACCCTTATCTTCCGGATAACGCACCCCAGCCAACCTCATACCTGGGTGGAGACAAGGATGGGACCGGTGGAAGGGGATTCTTTGGCGGAGGTAAAGGGCCAACGAATCCGACCGGTGTCGCCACCACCGGCAGGACAGTGCGCACGGCGGATGTTATCGATGGGCTTTCCAACACCATCATGCTTGGCCATACCGTGTCGAATGCCGCCGGCAGCAAGGAAGGTTGGTACCAGGGATTTTCGATCGGTGGAACATCGCTGCCGCCCAATTTCCTGCGTCCATGCATGCAATCAGGCCAAAACTACAACTGGGCTCCTTCCGGCACACCGTGCCGGCCGGCGGCTTGCGGGGCGCAATCATGGCAAACCAGGGGTTTCAACAGCTACCACACCGGTGGCGTGCTGGTGTCCATGGGTGATGGCGGGGTCAGGTTCGTCATCGATTCCATCAACCAGAAATCCTACAATGCCTTGGGAAGCAAGGCGGGCGGCGAGCCCACGCCGGACTTCTAAGGCCGGCTACAACTTGATCGGTTGTCAAAAGAAATTCAAATTCAGGAACAAAAAGAGACCCGATTGAAGCCGAAGGCGGAGTGAGTTGGGGGGTAGTAATATCACCCGCTCACCTCGGCGCTTCTCTCCTCCGTTCGGGGCTCTTTCCAATATACTTTATCGCAATTTTATCAGCGTCATCAATCTAACCCATATATTCAAAAAAATGACTCAAAAAGGCAGGCGTTTCAAGCAATCCTAAGAAATGAAGCTTGCGCCAAAACCTTAAAAAGCACAATAAACATCCTTTTCACTAGCAAAGTCCGTTCGCCGGTGGAATCACTTGCCTTTCAGCAACCCGGCCATGGCCTGGCCCAGCGCGTCACCCACAAGGAAGCAAGTCTCCGCGTTGCCAAACTCATGGTGTCCGTGCCCGGGATTGGGCGAGTCGGTGTTCGGCCGGACAAAATCATGGGTCGGCACGAACACGACCGACTTGCCGACCTCGGGCCTCCGGGTGGCGGAGGCTTGGGACTTCCTGAGGTTGTCCCAGGCCCGGGGCGCCTTCACCCACGGGCCGGTGAGTTCACCCACAACAACGGGAAGGTCCGCCTTGCCGAACTCCTTGCGGATATCGAGGATCAGGTTGACAAGGTTTTGCTCGTATTCGGGCACGGCATTCTTGGGATCCACACCGTCGTTCCATCCGTGGTACCAGACGAAACCGGCCAGCTCCGGCTTGCCCGATTCCGGCCATTCCGCCGCCAAATGGGCCAATGCCTCGCGGGTGTCGCGGATCATCATCGTGTAATAGGGGCCGGTGTCTCCGCCTGAACTCGGCGGCCTGAAATCCTTGTGCAGGCTTTTGCCTCCCCAGGCTGTTTTCACCAGAAGGATGGGGCCTCCGACGGATTCGCCCATGACATGGCCGAATTGAAGTTCGGGTCCAAAGTGGTGCTTTCCCGGATATGGCGTGTATCCAAGGCCCAATGGGCCCAGCTTGACGGGGCCTTTTTCCAACTTGTAGCGGACATGGACATCGTCGCGGGTGGCCCAGGTGCCGTCAGCGCGGCGGAGGTGCCCCATCCGTTTGGCGTTGTCGGGATTTTCAAGAAGCCGGCTCAGCGTACCCTTGCCCTGGTTGTAGTCACGGCCGCCAAGGTCAACAACCGCTTGGCCTTCCATGTTTGACTGACCCGCCAAAATGATCACGCGCACCAGCGGTTTGTCCGCCGGTGGCGCAAAAAAAGCCAAAACGATGACAGCCAACATGAGGCGATTCTCCCGTGGAAACCCAGTCTGGCAAGGTAACCCATGTTTTCCCTCGGCGTCCGACCTTACCTAGAAATGGACCAGGGGGTGCGTGAGCATGCGTCGCGAATGGACCATGGTGCTGTTGGCGGCCATCGGTTGCCGGGGGGAAAAAATCATGAGCCACAAGGCCGAGATCTCCAGAAGCGAGGAAGAATGGCGGTCGTTGCTGACCCCCGAGCAATTCCGAATCGCCCGCAAAAAAGGCACGGAACGGGCCTTCACGGGCGCCCTGTGGGACAACAAGAAGGAAGGTGAATATCGCTGCGTCTGCTGCGACCTTCCGCTGTTCAGTTCATCGGCCAAATACGAGTCCGGCACGGGATGGCCGAGCTTTTTCGAGCCCGTTTCAGCCGATGCCGTGGTCACAGAGAACGATTCCTCGCTGTTCATGACACGCACGGAAATCCTCTGCCGGAGATGTATGGCGCATCTGGGCCATGTTTTCCCCGATGGCCCTGCACCCACCGGCATGCGCTTCTGCACCAATTCCGCGGCGCTCTCCTTCGTGCCGAAGGAAGCCCCTTCCCCTTGAATTCGCCCGAACCGGTTGGTTATGTCCTGCCCCAAACTCCCCATCACCGTTTGGGCTGGATCCGATCATGCCGATTCCCGCGTTTTTGGCCGCCACCTTTGCCCTGACCGCGGGCCAGGCCGGCGGGGTGATGTTGCGCGACGACCTTGCCTCCGACCAGTGCTACGCGATCCGGCAAGACTTGGCACTCACCGGCGAGATCCGCGTCATCCAGGAAGAGAAAATGGTGCCGCTCAAACTCGCGGCCAAGGCCACCCACGATTATTCCGAAAGAATCCTTTCCGGCGGACCTCCCGCGGAGGCGCTCAAGGCGGTAAGGCGCTACGAAACTGCCAAGGCCACGATCACCGTGGAAGGAAGGGCCAGCGAACGGTTGCTCCGCGACGATCGACGCCTCGTGATCCTCCAGCGCGTGAAGGACACAACCAGCCATTATTCGCCCGGAGGCGCGCTTCGACGGGAAGAACTTGAACTCGTGGGCGAACACCTCGACAGCCTGGCACTGGCCGGTATTTTGCCTGGAAAGAAAGTGTCGGTTGAAGAAACCTGGGATGTCGCGCCCTCGGTGGTGCAGGCGCTTTGCCATTTCGAGGGACTGGCGGAAAACTCCGTGAAAGCCCGTCTGGCATCGGTGGTGGCGGGAAAGGCGACCATCCTGGTCTCGGGAAGGGCCGCCGGCATCGAGGTGGGGGCGACGGTGCGCGTGGAAATCGACGCGAGCCTGACCTACGACATCGCGGCCGGCCGGATTTCCGGCGCCCGTTGGCGCCAGAAAGATGAACGCGAGGCTGGCCCGGCCAGTCCCGCCGTGAGCATCGACGCGACCGTCAATTTGTCACGCAGGCCCATCGCCATCTCAGCCGGCCTGACCGACACATCGCTGGTGAGCGTTCCCAAGGGTTTCGAGCCCCCCGAATCGCTTCTGGCCATCGACCACAAGGATCCCAAGGGCCGGTTCGATCTGCTCCATGCACGCGACTGGCACATGGTGGCCGTCACCAATTCCCACCTGGTGCTGAGGCTGATGGACAAGGGAGACTTCATCGCGCAGGCGACACTTTCCCAATGGACGATGGCCGACAAGGGCAAGCGGACCGATCCGGACTCCTTCAAGGAAGCGATGAACCGCACACCGGGTTGGGAAGCCTCAAGGGAATTGCAGGCCGGCGAGGTTCCATCGGGTGACAAGCGGCAGATTTTCCGCTGGTCGGTCATCGGCAAGATGGAAGGGGTGGAGGTGATGCAAAACTTCTACCTGGTCTCATGGCCCAGCGGCAAGCAGATGGTGGTGACCGTAACGACGGCGCCCAAGCAGGCCGAGCGCCTGGGAAGCCGGGACCTGTCGCTCGTCGTCAGCCTGGACATTCCCGGTTCAAACTGAGGCGGATCAGGCCGCTTCGTCGAGATCTTCCAGGCGCACGATGGGCGGTTCCTTGTGCCGGCGGCCCGCCGCGCCAAGTTCGAGGGCTGAAAGGCCGAGAAGGTCGGTGATGTCGAGGATGCCCACGGGCCTTCCGTCGGCGTCGATCACCGGCAGTTCCGAGATCTTCTTGCGGCGCATCAGTTCCAGCGCCTCCTCGACCCGCGTGCCGGCGGGAACCGTGGCGGGGCTGGCCGTCATACGCTTGCGCACGGGTTCGTCGAGCGCGTGCTCCTCGCGGCGCTCAATAAGCCTCGCGAGGTCGGAGTCGGTGAAGATGCCGGCCAGCCTGCCCTCGCCGTCGAGCAGCATGAGGGCACCGGTGCGGCGGCCGCGCAGGCCCGCCTCGGCGAACACCTGCCGAATCGTGTGGCTCTGCGGCGCGAGCCGAAGTTCATCACCCCGACGCATCACCTTCTCGACACGGGCCAACCGCCTGCCAAGGCTTCCCGCGGGATGAAACCGGGCGAATTCCTCAGGTGTGAAGCTGCGCTCGCGGCTCAGACCGAAGGCGAGCGCGTCGCCCAGGGCGATCATCGCCGTCGTGCTGGCGCTGGGAGCGAGCCCCAAGGGACACACCTCCTCGAGCGGGCCATACACAAGCGCGATGTCGGCTCGCGCCGCCAGGGTGCTGTGGGCCCGGGCCGTGACCGCCACGATGCCGGCACACAAATCGGCAAGGGGGTCGAGGAGCTTGAGCACTTCCTCGCTTTCGCCCGAATGGGACAAAACCAGGGCCACATCGCTGGCATGGACCATTCCCAAGTCGCCATGCACGGCACGGGTGGGATCGAGAAAATAGGCGCGCGTTCCGGTGCTGTTGAGGGTGCCGGCGATCTTCTGGCCGACATCGGCCGACTTGCCCACGCCGGTGATCGCAATCCGGCCCGGCCCCAGCTTGACGGCGCCGGCCAGCATGTCGATGGCTTGCTCGAAGCGATGGTCGAGGCGGTCGGCAACGGCCTCAAGTGCCGCGGCCTCGGCCCGGAGGATACGCCGGCCATGCGCGACGCGCTCGGATTCCATCAAGTTGTCATTGTCGATGGATTTGCGGGCCATCCTGACCTCCCTCGCGAGCGTCCATGCCAAGAGGGTTGAACCAGAGATAGTTTGGCCCGTCGGGTCGGGCGATTCAAGCCGAATGACAGAAGATGTCTTCTGCTAGCGAGCCCCGGCTTCGATGATCTTCAGGAACCGGCCGGCATCGAGGCTGGCGCCGCCGATCAGGCCGCCATCGACATCCGGCTGGGCAAGCAGTTGCGGCGCGTTGTCGGGCACAAGGCTGCCGCCGTAAAGGATTTGCAATTTCGAGGCGACTTCGGGCCCGAATTCTTCCGAGGCGCGGCCCCGCAGGAAGGCGTGGGCCTCCTGGGCCTGCTCCGGAGTGGCATTGTGGCCGGTGCCGATGGCCCAAACCGGTTCGTAGGCCAGCACCACATTGGACATCTGCTCGCGGGAAAGGCCATGGCAGCCGTGGTGGAACTGTTCCTTGAGCACGGCCAAGGTGCGCTGCTCCTGACGCTCGGCGAGCGTTTCGCCCACGCACAGGATCACGGTGAGGCCGTGTTGGAGGGCTGCCTTGGTCTTGTGGTTTATCTGCGCGTCGGTCTCTCCCATCTTGTGACGCCGTTCGGAGTGGCCAAGGATCACATAATGGCACCCGGAGTCCTTGAGCATGGCGGGGGAAACCTCGCCTGTGAAGGCGCCACTGGCCTCATGGTGGCAGTTTTGGGCCCCTAGGCCGACCTTGGATCCCTTGATGGCCTCGGCCGCAACGGCGAGGTAGGGAAACGGCGGACAGACCGCGACCTGAACCTTGTCGGCCCAGGCGGGATTAGCCGCCAGGCCGGCGACAACCTGCGAGGCGAGGTCGCGGGCCTTGGCCGTGTCGGTGTTCATCTTCCAGTTGCCGGCCACGAATTTCCTGCGCATGGGAAACCTTCCTTGCTGAGGTCAGTGGAAAGTCTTGCCGACCACCGCCGCGATGGCCTTGAGGGACTTCATCAGGGCGTCGAATTGGGGAGGTCGGAGCGCCTGGGCGCCGTCGGACATGGCCTTTTCAGGGGCGCAATGCACCTCAACATGCACGCCGTCGGCACCCGCGGCGATCGCCGCGCGCGACATCGGCGGAATCAGGTCGGGGCGGCCCGTCGCGTGGCTCGGGTCGACGATCACCGGCAGGTGGCTTTGCCCCTGCACATTGGGCACCGCGGCCATGTCGAGCATGTTGCGCGTGGAGTCCTCGAAGGTGCGGACGCCCCGCTCGCAAAGCACCACCTGGGAGTTTCCCTCGGAAAGGACATATTCCGCGGAAAGCAGAAGATCCTTCACCGAGGCCGCCATGCCGCGCTTGAGCAGCACGGGCTTGCGGCACTGGCCGACCTCGCGGAGCAGATCGAAGTTCTGCATGTTGCGGGCGCCGATCTGGAACATGTCGGCATAGCGTTCCACCAGCGCGACCTGTCGGGGATCCATCACCTCGGTGACAACCGGCATGCCGAGCGAATGGCCGACATCGCGGAGGATTTTCAATCCGGGTTCACCCATCCCCTGGAACGAGTAAGGGCTGGTTCGCGGCTTGAAGGCCCCGCCGCGCAGGATGCCGGCACCGGCGGACTTCACCGACCTGGCGATCTCGGCGAGCACTTCCTCGCCCTCGATGGCGCAGGGACCGGCGATCATCGACACATGCCCGCCTCCGAACTTCACCTCGGGACCGTTCGAGCCCGCCTTCACGGTCACGATGGTGTCGGCGGGGTGCATTTGCCGGCTGGCCAGCTTGTACGGCTTGAGGATCGGCAAGACCTGCTCCACCCCGGGCATCGCCTGAAGCGGCTGGGCCTGGAGCTTTTCCTCCTCTCCGATGACACCGACGATGGTTCGCTGCTCGCCTTGGCTGAGGTGCGCGCGAAGGCCGAGTTCGCGGATGCGGGCCATCAGGGCGTCGATCTGCTGCTGGGTGGAATCAGGCTTGAGGACAATGATCATTTGAGCTCTTCGGGTCTTGAGGTGGAGCGGTCGGGGACTCAGTGGGGCATCGGAGCGACTGGATACGAGCCGAGAACGCGGAGGTCGCGGCAAGTGGCGGACAACGCCTTGATCACCTTGGCGACCTTGGGATCTTCCTGATGCCCCTCGATGTCGACAAAGAAAAGGTACTCGGGCTTCTCGGCCCGGCCGGCGCGCGCGGGGAACGACTCGATCCATGTCAGGTTGATCTTCGACTGCCGGAACAGGTCGAGGGCCTCGACAAGGGCCCCCGGGGCGTGCGCGATCCGGAAAACGAGGCTCGTCTTGTCGTGGGAGCCCTTGGAACACTTGTGGCGGCCGATGACGGCGAAGCGGGTTTCGTTATCCGGATAATCCTCGATATCGCTGAAAAGGAGGCGGAGGCCGTAGCGGCTCGCCGCCTGCCGGCTGGCGACCGCCGCGGCGCCGGGCTCGCGCTGGGCCAACTCGGCCGCGGTGGCCGTGCTCGACACCTCCACCTGCTTGGCGTGCGGGACATTCTTGGAAAGCCAGGTGCGGCACTGCGACAGGGCCTGGGGCTTGCTGTACACCCGGCGGATGTCCTGCTGGTCGCACTGCGCCATGAGGTGATGGTGAACCTGCAGGCGGACCTCGCTCGAGATGATCATCTGAGGCATCTGGAGGAACATGTCCAGCGTGTCGGCGATGCGGCCGTCCGTGGAGTTCTCGACGGGAACCACGCCGAAGTCGACATGGCCGCGGTGAACCTCCTCGAACACCGTCGGAATGCTGCCCACGGCGACAAGTTCCACCGACTGGCCGAACTTGTCGATGGCCGCGAGGTGGCTGAAGGAAAACTCGGGGCCGAGATAGGCGACTTTCAGGACTTTCTGGAGCGCCCTCGAACCGGACATGATTTCGCGGAAGATCGCGCGCACCGCCGAAGGCTCGAGCTGGCCTCCCTGGGAATGGTGCTGGTCGAGCACATGCTTAAGCACCTCCTCCTCCCGAACCGGGGAGAAGATCTCGGTGCCGTTTTCGTTTTTCAGCTTGCCGATCTCGGCGGCATGGCTGGCGCGCTCGTTGATCAGCTTGAGGATCTGCTGGTCAAGCCTGTCAATCTTTTCGCGAACGGCCTTGAGGGTGCCGGTGGCCTTGCCACCGTGCCCGGAGGCCGGGCTTTCTTCGTTCTTTCTTGCCATCACGGAAGCCCGTCCCGGGGACCTCGGGTATTCACTGGCCAATGTGGTTAATCTTAGGGCCTGAAAAGCTTTTCGTCTATCAATCCATCCAGTCGAGGCAATGGACCAACATCAAGTCCGCCAGGCGGGTATCGCAGGCCAACGCCCCCACATATCCCGGGGCCGGTTCAAGGTGCTCCAGCGACCATGCCAACGGATCCTCACCTTCGCCCAGCCGGGCAAAATGCGGCTTAACTTCTTGATCAGTTGATACTGCAACACGGTCAAGGCCGTAGGCGACCCCAAGGCCATGGGCCTTGATGAAGGCCTCCTTGCGAGTCCAGACACGATAGAACAAATCGAGTTGGGCTGATGAATCAGCCATGCCGATCGCGTCAACTTCCACGGGCGTGAAGTAACGCCGGGCCAGGTCCATGAGGTCGGTCACCGGCCTGACCCGCTCGATGTCGACGCCGATCCTGCCGGAAGGGGTGAGGGCGAACAGCGCCCATCCGTGCGAGTGCGACAGGTTGAAGGCGAAGGGGCCATCGGCCAATTCGGGCTTGCCCTTGGCGTTGTGGGTGAACCGAACATCCCGGGCCCCAAGGCCCAAGGCCAACCCGAGGATCCGCCGCGCCATGGCCTTGCCGGCAAGGAATTCGCCCTTCACCCTGGGGGATTGGAACCGGTTCCATCGCTCGCGCTCGGAGGCATCAAGGCATTCCAGCATGGGCCCGGTGTCGGAAGCGGACACCGCGGTGGAGAACGAAACCACCAAGACATGGCCGATTTGACGCGGGATCGGAATCGACGCCAAACCGGCTTGCCGCCAGACCTGCCGGGGCATCGTCAAGGATCCATCCCGCCATGGGCGGGCATGTCAAAGGCATCGCGATGGTGTTCTACCACCGGATCGCCGCCGGGCGGCCAGGCAATGGCCAGGACATCGAAACGGCAATCAAGCGCTTCCAGACGGTGCCTGCGACGAAACCAGATGGCCATGCGGGCGACTCGTGCCTGTTTTTCCCGGTCCACGGAAGCTGCGGGAACCAACGGATCAGGTCCGGAAGTGGAGCGCACCTCCACAAATACAAGCGTGGCGCCATCCAGCGCCACGATGTCGAGTTCGCCCATGGGACAGGAGGCGTTGCGGGCGATGATGGTCCAGCCAAGTCGCCTGAGGCACCGCTGGGCGTGGCGCTCGGACCTGTCTCCCCACCATCGGCGCCACCAAGGGCGGCGAGGGTCGACGGGGCCGGCCGGCTCAGCGGACACGGTGCCGGTCTGGCATCAAGCCTTTGGCGCGGGCCCCTTGGCCTTGCGCTCGCGCAGGCGGGTCGCCTTGCCGACCCTCTTGCGGAGATAATACAGCTTGGCGCGCCGGACAACGCCCGTGCGTCGAACTTCCAGCTTGGCGATCAGCGGGCTGTGCAGCGGAAAAACGCGCTCCACGCCCTCGCCTTGAACGATGCGGCGGACTGTGAACGCCTCGTTGGCGCCGGAGCCCTTCATGCCGATCACGACGCCCGTGAATACCTGGCTGCGTTCCTTCTCGCCTTCCAGGATGCGCAGGTGCACATCAACGGTGTCGCCCACCTGAAAGGCGGCGATGGTGCGGGAAATTTTGGCGGCTTCGGTGGACTTCGAGGCGAATTCCTTGACCTCGGAATCAATCCGGGCCATCACGGCGTTCTTCATGGCGCGTTACCCCCGTCGATTTTCCTGAAACTTGAGTCTACCAGACTTCCCGAGGAAGGGGAGTCTGATTTTTGCGGCGTGGCGCTCCGCTGGGCCGATTGGCCATGCCTCCAGGAGGCAATGGCCTGATGGTTTCCCTCAAGCAGCACCTCGGGCACGGCCATGTCGCGAAAAACCCTTGGGCGGGTGAACTGGGGATACTCGAGCCAACCGGGTTCGCGGTGCGATTCCTCATCCGCGCTGCCGGGGTCGCCCAGGAACCCGGGCAGCAGCCTGGCGACCGCGTCGATGAGCACCATGGCCGGCGCCTCTCCGCCATTGCAAACATAATCGCCCACGGATAATTCGAGGGGCTTGAGGCCCTGGCGGATGCGGTCGTCAAATCCCTCATAACGGCCGCACAGGAGAATCAGCCTCGGTTCACGGGAAAGCGCCTCCACGCGTGGCTGTCGCAACCGCTCGCCCGCCGGGGTCAGCATGACAAGCGTGGAGGGCCCCGCCTCGGCGCGAACATCCTCCACGGCGCGGAAAACCGGCCCGCACATGAGAACCATGCCCGGACCGCCGCCATAGGGTCGGTCATCGACCACCTTGTGGGTGCCCTCGGCCCAGTCGCGGAGGTTTCTGGGCCTGATGTCAAGGATGCCCTTGGCCCTGGCTTTGCTCACAAGGCTTTCGTCAAGGTAGCCCTCAAAAAGCCCGGGAAACAGGGTGAGGACATCAATGCGCATGGCAGACGCCGCCCAAACCGGTTCAGGAGGTCTTGGCCTCGCCGGCCGGTTGGCGGAACTTGTCCATGTACTTCTTGAGGAAAACCTGGACCCGCTCGCTCGCCTTGGCGCCAACGCTCATCCAGTACTCGATGCGCGCGGGCACCAGCGTGACGCGGTTTTCCTTGTCCTTCATGTGGGGATCGTAGGTTCCCAACTCCTCAAGCACCCGCCCGTCGCGGGGTTGATGATGGTCGATCGCCACGATCCGGAAAAAGTGCCGGTGCTTGCGACCCATTTGTTTCATGCGAATGCGTACGGCCACGAATCACCTCTCCAACTCGGGAAAACAAACTCCACGAAGCGCCATCCTAGCGCTTTTTCTTCTTGCGCTCCTCGGCGCGTTCCCTCGGGCTCTTCCGGTGCCCCGTGTCTCCCTTCGACACGAATTTGGCTCCCGGCATGAACGCGCCCATCTTGCTCATGCCCGACATCAGCTTGATCCGCTCAAGCATTGACATCTTCGCCATGGCGCGCATCACATTGCGCATCATGTCGAACTGGGTCAGCAGTTGCTTGACCTCCTCGGCGCGGGTGCCGCTTCCGCGGGCGATCCGCAAGCGGCGGTCGTAGTCGATGTCGTCGGGGTTGGCGCGCTCCTTGCGCGTCATCGAGTCGATAATCCCCTGGATGCGGCGGATCGACGCCTCGGGATCCTGCCCGGGAGGCATCATCTGCGACATTCCCGGCAGGCTGTTGATAAGGTCCTTGGCGGGTCCCATCTTCTTGAGCATGTCGAGTTGCTTGCGGAAGTCGTTCAGGTTGAACGATCCCTCCTCGAGCTTTTTCTGCTGTTTTTCCCGCTCCTCCTCGCTGATCTCCGACTGGACCCGCGAGACCTTGTCGATGAGCGAGAGGATGTCCCCCTGGCCGAGGATGCGCTGCGCCATCCCCTCGGGCCTGAACTCCTCGAGGCGGTCGAGCTTTTCGCCCATTCCGAGGAACTTGATCGGAACCTTGGTGACTTCCTTGATGGAAAGCGCGGCGCCACCGCGGGCGTCGCCGTCCATCTTGGTGAGGATCACGCCGTTGAGTTCGAGGGCCTCGTTGAACGCCTTGGCGCTGTTGACGGCATCCTGGCCGGTGAGGGCGTCGCAAACAAAATAAACATGGTCGGGGCCGACCACACGGTCGATCTGCCGGAGTTCCTCCATCGGCATGTCGGCGACATGGAGCCTGCCGGCGGTGTCGAGGATGACCAGGTCGCAGCCCTTGTCGCGCGCCTTGTTGATGGCGGCCTTGCAGATCTCAACGGCGCCGGGCCCGCCCACGCGGTTGCCCGCATCGTCGGTTTGGCCCGGCTCGATATGCACCGGAACGCCGATCTGCTCGGCCAGAACCCGCAACTGCTCCATGGCGGCGGGGCGCTGAAGGTCGGCACCCACCAGCATGGGCGTCCTGCCAGCCTGCTTGGCCGTCAGGGCCAGTTTGCCAGCCGTGGTGGTTTTGCCCTGGCCCTGAAGGCCGCAAAGCATCAACACCGCCGGGCGATCCTTGCGCGGCATCGGCAGTTTTGTGTCGACGGGGCCCATGAGGGCCACCAGTTCGTCGTACACGCACTTGAGGATCTGTTCGCCGGGATCGATCGACCGGATCACCGTCTGCCCGATCGACTTTTCCGTCACCCGGGTGAGGAACGCGCCGACAACCTCATGGTGGACATCGGCGTCGAGCAATGCCCGGCGCACATCCTGCATGGCGTCGCGGATATTGGCTTCGGTGAGCCTTCCGCGGCCTCGCAGGCGCTTGAGCGCGTCTCCCAGGGTCTGCTGCAGCGTCTCGAACATGGCGCCCGGTTCAAACGGAACGGCCGGCGGCGAGTCCTCCCGCCACCGGCTCATTTCCTCAATGGGTTAGTGTAAGGTTCACAAGGCAAATGCGCAACCGTCCGGAAGATGGCGCGGCGCTACAATGGCGAGCTTGGCGACAGGCGAGGCATGATCGGTGGCGGCATGAAGGGCGGCACCCTCTCTTTCCTGGGCACGGGAACCTCCGTCGGGGTGCCGATGCTCGGATGCGACTGCGCAGTTTGCCGTTCGGCCGACCCCCGAAACCACAGGTACCGCTGCGCCGTGCTTCTCCGACTCCCCGGGGGCAACCTGCTCATCGACACCCCGCCCGAGCTTCGATTGCAGCTGTTGAGGGAAGGCTCGCCACCCGTTCACGCCGTGCTGCTCACCCACTACCACGCCGACCACCTCCACGGACTCGACGACCTGCGCCCCATCCCGTTCCAGATCGGCGGACCCGTGCCCCTGCTCTGCGACGCGGAAACCGAACTCCGCGTCCGGCAAGCCTTTAGCTATGCCTTCAGCCACGGCGCCCAGGCGCTTACCGCCGGCTTCGTGCCCCAGATCGCACTGAGGCGGATCAACCATGAACCGTTCGAGGTACTCGGGGAGCGCGTGATCCCGGTGCCCATGGAGCACGGCCCGTTCCATGTGCTGGGATTCCGCGTCAGGAACCTGGCCTACTGCACGGATGTCAAGGAAATTCCCCGATCGAGCTGGCCGTTGCTCGAGGATCTCGACACTCTCATCCTGGGCTGCCTGCGCCGCAGGCCCCACCCGGGCCACCTGAGTGTTTCCGAGGCGCTCGACATTATCGACAGGCTCCAGCCCCGACAGGCTTTCCTCACCCACATCGGCCACGAACTCGACCACTCCGGGCTGGAATCCGAACTTCCCCCCCATGTCCGGGTGGCCCACGACGGCCTCGCCGTCGACCTCCATTGACCCGCCGCCGGGGGTGCAGGGTATGGAAACGCCCATCATGAGCGTCCCACTCTCCCCGCAAAGCGCCGCCCGCCTGGCCGCCCATGACCAAGGCCACCTTCTCCGTTGCCTGTCCGGTGCCGGCCCGGGCTACGCCGAAAGCCTCGAGTCGCTCGACCCCGCCCTTCTGGCGAGCCTGTTCAAGGGTGAAGGGCTCGCCTCGCCCCCGGACCTGACCAGCTTGGAACCGCCGCCCGTGGTGCCCGCCGGGGCCGATGCCGCCGCCCGTGCCGCCGGCGAAAAGGCACTGCGCGCCGGGCAGGTGGCCGTGGTGCTGGTGGCGGGCGGCCAGGGGACCCGCCTGGGTTCCGACCAGCCCAAGGGATGCTTCCCGGTGGGCCCGGTCTCCGGCGCGACGCTCTACCAAATTCATGCCGGGAAAGTGCTGGCCCTTGGGCGGAAATACGGGAACACCCCCGTCTTCCTCATCATGACCAGCGCGGCCACCGATGCCGCCACGCGCGACTTCTTCAGGGAACACGGGCATTTCGGACTCAACCCCGAGGATGTCTGGTTTTTCCGCCAGGGGGAAATGCCCGCCGTCGACAGGCAAACGGGCCGGATCCTGCTTGAGGAGCCGGGCAAGCTGTTCACCGCGCCCGACGGCCACGGCGGCTGCCTGGCGGCGCTGTCCCGGCAAGGCTGGCTCGACAAGCTGGCCGCCCGCGGCGTCAGCGACCTGTTCTACTTCCAGGTTGACAATCCCTTGGTTGCCATTGGCGATCCGGTATTCATTGGCCGGCATGTGCTGGCGGGCTCCCAGGCCACAAGCAAGGTGATTTACCGCCGCGACGCTTCTGAAAAGCTTGGCGTGTTCGCGCTCTCCCGCGGCCGCTGCCACATCGTGGAGTATTCCGACCTTCCCGGGGACATGGGAACCGCCACAACCGCTGGTGGCACGCTTCTGTTCGGCGCGGGCAATCCGGCGATTCACCTGTTCAGCGTGCGTTTTTTGGCGCGCGCCGCGGCGGGTGACAGCCTCATGCCCTACCACGCCGCGTTCAAGAAGGTGCCGTTCTGGTCGGTTGAAACCGGACATGTGAGGCCCGAGACAGAAAACGCCGTCAAGTTCGAGAAGTTCATGTTCGATGTGCTGCCGCACGCCGAACCCTGGTTGCTGGTGGAAACCCCTCGGGACGACGAATTCGCGCCGCTCAAAAATGCCCGGGATGCCGACAGCCCCGAAGAAGTGCGCGCCGCGCAGTCCCGCCTCGCGGCGCGCTGGCTCGCGAAGGCCGGAATCCGGGTGCCTGTCGACGCGGCGGGCCATCCGGCCGCACCCCTTGAAATATCGCCGCTGGCGGCGCTGGAATCCGCCGACCTCGACGCCTCCCGCCTCAATCGGAACGATTGGTCCGTTCCACTGTTCCTTGGTCCTGATGGTTACTGGAAGGAATCCCGATGACGAATCCCGCCTCGGCCCCCCGCGCGCTCATCATGGCAGGAGGAGGCGGCACCCGCTTCTGGCCCCGCAGCAGGCAAAACCTGCCCAAGCAGTTCCTGGCCATGCGCGGCGACCGCTCGCTTCTGCAGGAGACAGCCGACAGGCTGGAAGGTTTGGTCGCCGCGCGCGACCTCATGGTGATCACCGGCAAGGCCCATGTGGGCCGCACCCGGGAGCAGTTGCCCGGTGTTCCCGGCGACATGATCATCGGGGAACCCACCGGCCGCGACACCGCTCCCTGCGTGGCCCTGGCGGCCGCGCTTTTGGCCCGCACCGACCCCGACGGCGTGTTCTTCACCTGTCCCGCCGACCATGTGATCGAGCCCGCGGGCATGTTCCGCAAGGCGCTGCAGGCCGCCGCGCAGGTTCTGCAAGACCATCCCAACGCCTTTGTCACCATCGGCGTGCCGCCCACATTCCCCTCAACCGGCTATGGCTATATCCACCGCGGGGAAAGCATCGGCTCAAGGCTTGGCGTGGAGGCCTCCAAGGTGAGGTCGTTCAAGGAGAAGCCGCCCGTGGAAACGGCGCGCCAATATGTCGCCTCGGGCGAATACCTCTGGAACGCTGGCATCTTCGCCTGGAAACCCCGGGCCGTGCTCGAGGCCCTCGGCAGGCACAAGCCCGCGTTGCGCGAGGGCGTTTTGAAAATCGCCGAAGCCTGGGATGGCCCCAACCGCGACTCCGTGATGGCGGAGATATTCCCCACCCTTGAGAAGGTTAGCGTGGATTACGCGCTTTTGGAAAAACATGACGAGGTCGTGGTGCTGGGAGCGCCGTTCCAGTGGGACGATGTCGGCAGTTGGCTCGCACTCGAACGCCTGAATCCGCAGGATGCCCATGGCAACACCGTGCAGGCGGACCATGTGGGCGTGCGCACGAAGGGCTGCGTGATCGTGGCCCCCAAGGGACGCACCGTGGCCACGCTGGGGGTGGAGAACCTGCTCATCATTGAGGATGGTGATTGCCTCTTGATCGCCCGCAAGGAGGACGAAAGCGCGGTGAAGGAAGTGGTGGAGGAACTGAAGCGCGCGGGCAGGGCCGACAAGCTGTGAGCCCGCCGGGGAAGGTGCTGGCGGTGGATCCCGGCGAGCGCCGGGTGGGGTTCGCGATCAGCGATCCGGAACGCAAGTTCTCGTTCCCGCTCAAGCAGCTTGAGCGGAGCACCCCGGCGCGGGACGAGGCGTTCCTGAAGGCGCTGGTGGATGAGGAAAGGCCGGTCCTTTTGGTGGTGGGGTTGCCGCTGCGGGGACTTGGCGAGGAAGGGGAATCGGCGCGCAGGGCGCGGGAACTGGGCGACTGGATCGCGGATGTGACGGGCTTGCCGATCGTCTACCACAATGAAAGCTACACGACGAAGCATGCCGAGCGCTTATTGTGGAGTTCCGGTCTGTCGCATGGCCAACGAAAGGCCCGCCGCGACGCCATCGCCGCGCAGGTCCTCCTGACCTCCTGGATCGAGGCGGGCGGGCCGGAGGAGTGAAATACAGTTCGCTAATCACCAAGTTAGATATATTATCCAACAATCGACATAATGATTAATAAATATTATTTAATATAATCTAAAATATTTTTTATTCGTTTTCAAGAGCCTCCAGACAACCCAATACAATCCCAAATCTTGGCATAAAAACAATTCTACAAAGCCTTTTGTCTAATGTTTTGCGATGTTGACAGATCAAGATAAATCAAATAAATAAGATTATATTAATTTAAGGCAATGAGTGCTTGAGGCGCATTATATGTCTGAATTTTTCCTGTCACGCGGAGGCAAGACCTCTGGCCCATTCACCATGGAGCAAATCAAGGGTTTTTCAGAATCAGGAAAACTTTTGGAAGCCGACCTGATCAGGAAAAACCAAGGACCTTGGCTACCCGTGACTCAGGTCAAGGGTTTGAAAGTCAACTCCGCCTCGCCTTCTACAGTTCGTTCCCAAGTTATGCCTCCCCCGCTTCAACCAACCAGCCAGCCAGTTTCCCAATCAACCAATTCATTGCCCCCCAACATGGATTCATCACCTAAATCCAAGTCTTCGGGTTCAAGGTTGTTAACGGTTGGATTCTTTATTTTGCTGCTCGCACTTGGTGGAATAGGCGCATACTTGTACTCGAAGGGCGGGGGTACCTTACTGGTCATCGGATTTGGCGGATCCAATCCCTACAACGATTTCGCATCAACTTATGGCGCCAATCGGAAGGCTGAATGGGACAAACTGGTTGCCGGGAAAAAAGTGATAGGAGACCTTTCTGGCAAGGCCTTGGATGAACTTGAAAAAGTATTTAAGAAAAAAGCCAACTTGAAAACCCTCGCTGAGACCGGCCCAGACATTTTCAAGGCCATCAAGACCCAAGGACTGGCCAAACTTGGAAAAGTTGTCGCCGGTGATGACGCCATCGATCTCTACACCAAGGTCGTCGCCAAAACAAACGAGTATTTCACCTCCCGCGAAGCGCCCAAAATCGCAACCGATTCGACATCACAGGAGGATATGGAATCTCGCCAAGCTGAAAAAATACGGTTTAATGTTCTTCCCTTTGGCTATTTTGATTATTTCTCGTTCAACGACCGACCCTTCGAGGAAATCCCCGCATTCATGACTATCGCCACCGAAGAAGAACGAAAGGGACAAATCGAGTATCTGCTGTGCCTTCCCATTGGCCTTGAAGGCAAGGGCACGGTTCCGCCAAAAGTTTCCGATTTCGCTGTCGAGGCCTTGGACAAGGATTCAAAGGTGATCAAACAAGGCCGTATTTACTCGAAAATACCCTTGCTGCTGGGCAAGGTGGTGGAAGTAAAGGCTTATCTTTCCTTTGCCAATCCCCAAGATGTCGACCGAATTTCCAAGTTTGTCGTGGTGAAAAAACCTGACGAGGCATTTCTCGCCTTTGTCGGAAAACTCCAGAAGAGCCTCGAATCAGGGGCCGTCAACGAAATCAGGAACCTCGTGAGAACCATGAAGCCGGGGTGGGACAAAAAGTTCATTGAAATGGCCGATGCAAGCCTGAAGGACGGCAAAACAACGACACGACTCGGTATCGTCGCCGGGCTCGATGAATTGCTGAAACGCAATATTGATGCTGAATCTTTTGGGATATTGGAAAAGCTTATTGCCGATGAAGATGCCGCGGTCGCGCGCGAGGCAATCTCCGTTGGAGACGATATCCAGCCATGTCCCCAGCCCATCATCCAGAAAATCATGTGGGCCGCTTCCAACAGGAAAGATGAGGCGAAGAAGGCCGCGGTGGATTTCATTCAGAAACTCGATCCGAAGGTTCCGGACAATATTTCCCTCTTCCTCAAGGAAATTGAAAACACGGACCCAGGCATCAAGGGGATCGCCTCGGTGTTTTTGGCCAAGGCGCCTCTCGAGGCAAAACAGAACATGGATTTGGGATCGAGGCTGATTAAATCAGACCAAGAGGAAGTTGCCGGTGCAGGCCTGACCATGATCCTGAAACAGGCTGAATCCGAGCGTCCCAAGGTCTTGCAAGCAACCATTCCGATGCTGTCAAGCAAATTCGACACCTGCAGGTCTCTTGCTGAAAAGGGCTTTGATGGGTTCGCTCCTTTCACCTCCGCAGACTTGGCCAAACTGGCTGATGGACTATCCCTTGAGGCAGCGGAACCCAAGTTGCGCATCCTTCGAGTCATGGCGGAACTGAAAGGTGACGCCAAATCCATGGCCCCAAACATCGTCAAGATGTTCAAGGATCCATCCGAGATGGTCAGGATCGGAGCCATTTCTTGCCTTGGATCCATACAGCCCGAATTTGAAAAGGTTTCGGCCTACCTGTTCGAGGTGGCCAAGGATAAAACCCCATCCGTCAAGGCGGAGGCGATCAAGACGATTCCGCTCATTGGGAGGGACCCCAAAACCGTGGAATTGCTGTTTGACAGTGTCGGTGATCCCGACCCACTGGTTGCCAAGGCGGCCATCGAGGGATTTTCGAGGCTCAAGCCTCCTGTAAACAAGGATGACCTTCCAGTCATTGGCCCGCGATTGTCCAGTACCTCGATTGCCATCAGGAAACAGGCTTTCACGGCGCTGGTGGGAACCGCCGAAGCGGGTGTCGTCTATGCCAAGGAGGTCGGCGCGGCACTCGACGACACGGATCAGGATATCGTCCTGTCCGCTATCACTTGCGCGATGAAATACCCTGACAAGGTTGATAATGGACAAAAGAAGGTGGAATCGTTGCTTGCGGATAAATTCCTTGCCTTGTCCGACGAAAAATACGCGATCGCCTGCCTTGATTACCTTGAATTCTTCGGCCCAAAGGCATCAACAGTCATTCCCACCCTCCGGCGCATGTTCCAAAACGGGCAGCATAATCAAAAAACCCAAAGTGCCCTGAAACTCACCAAGGCGATTGGCAAGGAGTGCCATGTCCTCATTCCAGAACTAACCAGGATGATAACCAAACCACAAATTCTAGGTTTCGTCACCAATCAGCAAGAGGCAAAGACACTTGCAGATCTGATCCTCAAGGCGAACAACAACATGGCATTGAGAGATGCGATGGCCGCCACAGGGGAGCAGGGCGCTACCGCACTCTCGCGCAACCTGCTTGATCCCGATCCCGTGGTGAAGGGATTCAGCCTTCTCGCGCTCGAGGCGATGGGCCGGGATGCCAAGCCCGCGATGGCCATGATCTATCGTTCAACCGTGCCGGCCAATGAAAAGAACAGGGCCATTCTTTTCATTGCCCAGGTTGTTTACGGCAGGTTGCAAACCGCAACCGGTGTCAAGAATTGACATCGGCGGAATCCAACCTACGGAAAATACGCCATGGCAACGGAATGGTATGTCTTCAAGAACAACAAGCGGATGGGGCCATTTTCATCCCTGGATCTCAAGCGTCTGGTGACGGCGGGTTCCATCACGATCGACGACCTCGTTTGGAAGGAAGGCACCAGCGGTTGGGTTCCAGCGAAGTCGATCAAGGGATTGTTCGGTTCGGGACAAACCATCCAACCAACCAAGCTACCGGCGCCATCGCCGCAATTTAATGCTTCCGACACAAACGAAGATCCATTTCAGTCCAACTCATTTTCTAATCCCGCACCAATTCAGCTCACCCCGCCTTCCTTGTCGGCGGGTTCCAGAGGTTCGTCCACGAAAACACCAACGACTGAATCAGGTTTGCAAGGCTCGCTTGCCGATGAACTTCGGAAGCGCCGATCCCAAGCAACCGATGCCTTCCAGCTTTATCGCCTGTTTTGGTCCAGGATTCTAATCAGTGATTTCCACTTGATCCATGCGACAACATCAGAAGTCGCGCGACTTGAAGCGGCGCCAGTTCCTGTGAACAGTCCGCTTGCGCAAGATTACGCCAGTTGGCGCCGTTCACTGCTGATGGTTTGCATCCTGGTTCTGGGAATCACACTTCTGTTCACCGGGTATGAGGTGGCCACCGAGACATTCAATCCCGAAAAGCATATGGTGATCCGCCTGCAGGCCCTTTCATTGTTCCTGTTTCAGGTCGTGGCTTTCCTGCTCAGCATCGTGGCCGCATTCAATTGGGCCAATATCAAGGTTTCCAAGGTATTCTCCCGACTTGCATGGGCCTTCCAATTTGCAGGTCCGTTTTTGGTGTTTTTTGCTCCCTTGAGCCTTTTTGTTTCAAATCCCCTGGTGTTGTTCCAGTTGGGAGTCAGTTCGATCGTGACGCTGGCCCCGAAGATTTTCGGGCTTTTCCCGGGAATCATCAGGTGCAGTCTTTCGATCAAAACTCTTTTGCCTGAATCGGCGGTGGCGGGGTGGCTCAGCGTGGTCATCGTGCCGATTCACTTTCTTTTCATGCTGGTTCCCGCAATCGCAGCCATCCAGTTCTCTTTCATCGTCTTGGGAATCGGCCTCCTTCTCATGGGAGTTGGTTCGTTTGTGACACTGTTTAAATCGAACAGCCTTCTCAAGCCGACCAGTCAGGAAGAGGCTTCCAGGATCGTCGCGGGAATCAAGCGATTACAGTCGGTTTTCCAGATAAGCGGGATTGGCTGCATAGCGTTTCAAGTATTCCGATCCGTTGAAATCACGACGGATATGGCCAACAACCTGCTGCTGTTTGTCTTTTCCTATGTTGGCAATGTGACGCTACTGACAGTCGCCATGTCCGATTTCATGCTTGGAATGATTCGAGAGAGCCAGTTGCAAACCGAGGCATTCCTCAAATCAGAACTGCTCATTGATTATCAATCACGCCTTGAACATTTGGCTGCGTGCGGGTTGACGGATTTCGATTCTGGCGAAATGGAATTTGCCAGTAAAATCAAGGAAAAAGGACTGGAATTGGCCCATAAGGCCTCGGCGGCATCCGGGGTGATCGGCGCCGAAAGACATGCTGGTGGCATATCAGAAACAATCGACGACTTCGGGTAAAATCCAGTAGCCCCTTCAAGAATTAACTTTTCCCCCGTGATGTTTTCCCCGTACACATCGATTGGCACCGGCATCACTCCGCAACCAGCCCGTAAGGCGCCGAGCGGTCGACCTGGTTGAGGCACAGTTCGGGGAGGCGTTCCTCGCTTTCCAGATGCCTGACATCGTGGATCCGCTCCGCCGCCAGACGGGCCAACGACAGCGCCAGTTCGCCCGGTTCCATCATCACCAGAATCACGCCCACGGCGTATCCTTGCCGGCGCATGTCGCCCAGCGCCGCGGCGGCCTCCATCGACACCCGCGGCAGCAGGGCCACAAGCGTGGTGTCGCGGGGAATCCGGTCGCGACCGGCCGCCAGCAGTTGTTCAAGCGGCAAGCCATCCGTTTTTTCAAGCCGCGCCAGCAGTTCCCTGGCCCTGGCCAATTGATCGTCTGAACGGCGCACCGGCAGCACCTGAGGTTCGAGCCTATCGCTTGCCTTCACCGTGGCGTTGGCGCCGGCGGTGTCGGACCTTTTCGTAGGCTCCAACACATAGCCTTCGCTAAGGATCCTGTCGCGGGCGTCACGGCCGTTGGTGACAAGGCCCACCTGCTGCCTGAGTTCGCAAAGGGCGCCGACAAGGCTGGCCGCCGCCGTCACCGCAAGGTCGCCGCGCGCCGGTTCACCCTGCGCCGGGTAGCCTTCGGCATGGAAGTCGAGCAAGATGGTGGCGCCCGCGAGGCAACTCGGCTCGAACACCCGGCACTGCAAGGTTCCCGAACGGGCGGTGGCCTTCCAGTGGATCCGGTTGAGCGGGTCGCCCGGGGCATATCCCCTGATTCCCGCCATGCGCGTCACATCCTCAAACAGGCGATGAGTGAGGCGGATCTCGCCGATGGGCCTCCGCGAGGCGATGTCGTAACCCGCCAGCGGCACCACCCTGGGCAACACCAGCAGGAACGCCGGAGGCGCCATGACGCGGAACTTCCGGTACAGGCCGAACAGGTCGCCATTCTCCACCACCAGCGGTCCGATTTGGAAGTAGCCTCGGCGCAGGCATTCAATGGTGTATTCCAGCGATATCGTTCCCTTGGGCGCCATCATCACCAGGCGCACGCGCCGGCCCTTCACCTTGAGCGAACCCTTGCGGGGATCAAGCGCCTCGCGGGCCACCAAGTCCTCGAGCAACACCCAGGGGATGGGGGCGGCGGCGTTATTGGAGACAGTGACCCGCATTTTCAGGGTGCCGCCGATCTCGCGGGTGATGGAGGCGCCGTTGCGCCTGGCCGAAAGGTGGTCGAGCTTGCCCGCGGCAAGGCCCCTGCTGATGAGCACGAGCGCCAAGAGCGCGTACATGGAATAGGCCAAAAGGCCCGACTCCAGCACAAGCGCGGCCGCGAGGATGAGGCCGGCGACGACAAGCCAGCGGATCATCGTGAGAAATGGTCCGTGGCGCCCGAACCGGGCAGGTGCGGCACGCGGACATCGCCGACAACCTCGTGAAGCAGGCCGGCGGCGGTGGTTTTGCGCAGGCGCGCCTCGGGGCGCAAGATGACCCGGTGGGCCAAGATGGGCTGGACCAGTTTCTTGACATCGTCGGGGGTGACGAACGACCGGCCGGCAAGGGCGGCATGGGCCTGCGAGGCCCGATAGAGGGCGATGCCGGCGCGTGGGCTGCCGCCCAGGGCCACATCGTCGTGCTCGCGTGTGCCATGGACTATTTCAAGCAGGTAGCGCCGCACCTTGTCATCGACCACGATATCGCGCGTGGCCTCCTGCGCCGCCAGCCAATCGGCGGCCGAAACCACGGGCTGGATCTCGTCGATGGGGTGGCTTTTTTGCAGGCGGCCCAGGAGTCGCTCCTCATCCTCCAGCGACGGATAGCCCAGGCTGAGGCGCATGAGGAAGCGGTCGAGTTGAGCCTCGGGGAGCGGGAAGGTGCCTTCCTGGTCGATCGGGTTCTGCGTGGCGATCACCAGGAAGGGTGGCTTCAGGTTGTAGGTTTGGCCGTCGACGGTGACCCTGCGCTCGGCCATGGCCTCAAGCAGGGCCGCCTGCGTGCGGGGAGTGGCGCGGTTGATCTCATCGGCCAGCAGGGTTTGGGCGAAGACCGGGCCGGGGCGGAACTCGAACTCGGCGGTCTTGGGGCTGAAGACGCTCACGCCGGTGATGTCGGTGGGCAGAAGGTCGGGAGTGCACTGCACGCGCTTGAAAACAGACCCGACGCTGCGGGCGATGGCGCGTGCCAGCATGGTCTTGGCCACGCCGGGAACATCTTCCAGGAGAATGTGCCCCTCGGCGAGATAAGCGGCGAGGGCCAGCGTGACCTGGTGCTTTTTTCCGACGATCACCTTCTCGATGTTGGCGGCCACCTTGCCGGCCACCAAGGCGATCTCGCGTCCCAAGTCCTTGGCCATGGGCCCATGCCTCCCACTCAACGGCGAAAGCCGGCCCGATGAGGGCCGGCGGACGCCTGAGGTGAATATAGGGCCGTTGGGCGTTGGTTAGAACTGGTCGAGCCAGTAATGGAAGCCGCTATGATAGCGCTGCGGCTGCATCCCCATGTAATGCCAGTTGGGCACCTTGAACGGGGGATAGGCCATGTATGCCGGCGGCGGCATGTAAGGCTGTCCGGGTTGCTCGGGCCACTTCGGCCCCATGTTGGGCCAGTAGCTGTGGGGGAAGTAGTGGTAGGGGTAGTAGAACATCCGGGGCAGGCGAGGGTCGATGCCCTGGGCTTGGCTTTCGGTCGCGAAAAACGCGAGGGCCAGGGCCACGAGGCCGGCTTGGACGATCATGGCGCGCATCATGCTGCTTCTCCACCTGGGTGGGTCGTCGTGGACAATCCTTCCGGACAAGCCTACATCCCTCCAAGCGGCCATGACGGAACGCTCCCCGGCCGGCGGCGCGGTTTTTCAACGCCTCGGGACGGGTCGTTCCGCGGGGGAAACAGGTTCCAGCGGTGTCGGGTTTGACGGCGGAGCCTGGCGGAATTCGGGGTAAACCAGATGGATTGGCTCACGGACATCGATCATCCGCTCATCACGCGCTATGCCAGCAAGGAAATGGCGGCGCTCTGGAGCCCGCGCAAGCGCATCGGCTTGTGGAGGAGGTTGTGGCTGGCCCTGGCCACCTGCGAGGCCGAACTGGGCCTGAAGGCCGACGACGGCGTCACCCCCCGCATCAGCCCCGGGCAGCTCGAGGCGCTGGCCCGTCACCTCGATGACATCGACTTCGAGAACGCCGCGCGGCACGAGAAGCGCCTCAGGCACGATGTCATGGCGCATGTCCACGCGCTGGGCGACGCCTGCCCCGAGGCGCGCGACATCGTGCACCTGGGCGCCACCTCGTGCTTCGTCACCGACAACGGCGACCTCATGCTGATCCGCGAAGGCCTCGACATGCTCATCGGCAAGGTGGCCTCGGTAATGGCCGCGCTGGCCCGCTTCGCCCGCAAGCACCGCGACCTTGTCACGCTGGGCTTCACCCATTTCCAGCCGGCCCAACTCACCACCGTGGGCAAGCGCGCCTGCCTGTGGATCCAGGATTTCCTGCTCGACCTCGACGAACTGGCCCACCGCCGCGCCACGCTGGCCTTCCGGGGCGCCAAGGGAACCACCGGCACGCAGGCCAGCTTCCTCACGCTGTTTCATGGCGACCATGCCAAGGTGAGGCAGCTTGACGCCATGGTGGCCAAGCGGATGGGGTTCGACCGCGTCTACCCAGTCACAGGCCAGACCTACCCGCGCAAGGTCGATTCCCAGGTGCTTGACGCCCTTTCCGGCCTGGGGCAGACGGGCCACAAGTGGGGGACCGACCTTCGCCTGCTGGCGCACCGGCAGGAGATCGACGAACCATTTGAAGCCGACCAGATCGGCTCGAGCGCGATGGCCTACAAGCGCAATCCGATGCGCGCCGAAAGGCTTTGCGGACTAGGGCGCTTCCTGATGTCGCTGCCGGCGAACGCCGCCGCCACGGCGGCAACCCAGTGGCTCGAGCGGACGCTGGATGACAGCGTCAACCGCAGGCTGGTGATCTCCCAGGCGTTCCTGGCCGCCGACGCCAGCCTGCGCATCGCCCAGAACCTTGCCGACGGACTGATCGCCCATCCCGAGGTGATCCACCGCGAGGTGAACCGCTACCTGCCCTACATGGCCACCGAGAACATCATGATGGCGGCGGTGGCTGCGGGCGCCGACAGGCAGGAAGCGCACGAGGTGATCCGCAAGCATTCGCACGCCACCACGCTGGCCCTCAAGGAAGGCGCGGCGCGAAACGACCTGCTTGACAGGCTCAAGGCCGACCCGTTCATGGCCAAGGTGGACATCGACGCCGTGGTGGAGGCGGGCAACTTCGCCGGCCGGGCTCCCGAGCAGGTGGATGAGTACCTGGCCGAGGTGGTGGAACCGGCGCTTGAGCCATACCGGAACCTGTTGGGCCAGAAGGCCGAGCTGCATGTCTAGAACCAGGGGGAAGACGACCATGCTCGAGAAAAGCCTCACGGCCGCGGTGTTGATGGCCGCGGCCCTGCCCGCGTGGGCGGGAAAGGACGATATCGCCAAGTCGGTGGCCGGATTGGCCGACGAGTCATGGGAGATGGCCAAGAATATTTGGGAATATGCCGAGCCGGGTTATCTGGAATCCAAGTCGTCGAAGCTGATCGCCGACAGGCTTGAGAAGGCCGGGTTCAAGGTGAGCCGGGGGGTCGCGGGCATCCCCACGGCGTTCACCGCCACCTTCGGGGAAGGCAAGCCGCTGGTGGCCATCCTGGGGGAATATGACGCGCTACCCGAATTGTCGCAGGAGGCGCTGCCTGTGAGACAACCGCGCAAGGAAGGCAACGGTTACGGGCAGGCATGCGGGCACCACCTCTTCGGGGTGGGGTCGATGGCCGCGGCGATGGCGCTCGCCGGCGAGATCAAGGCCGGGCGCGCCAAGGGCACCGTGCGCTACTACGGATGCCCGGCCGAGGAAGGCGGGGCGGCCAAGGCGTTCATGGTGAGGGCGGGCCTGTTTTCCGATGTCGATGTCGCGTTGCACTGGCATCCGGGCAGCCGCAACAGCGTGGGCGACCCGTCATGCCTGGCGCGCGTCGCGGTTCGCTTCCGGTTCCATGGCACGGCGGCGCACGCGGCGGGCTCGCCCGAGCGGGGCCGATCCGCGCTCGACGGGCTTCTCCTGGCCATCCATGCCGTGGAACTCATGCGTGAACACACTCCCACCGGAACCCGGCTGCACCACACAATCCTTTCCGGTGGTGGAGCCGCCAATGTGGTTCCCGAGTTCGCCGAGGGTTTCTTCTATGTGCGCCATCCCAAGTCGGAGGTGGTTCGCGAGCTTTACCCCCGCCTGCTCAAGTGCGCCCAGGCGGGAGCTTTGGCCACCGAAACAAAACTCGAGGTCGTGAACCTGGGAGGCACCCTCGAACTGCTGCCCAACCCGTCGCTGTCGGCGGTGGTCCAGGCCAACATGAAAAAGCTCAACAAGCTCCGTTACGACGATGAGGAGACCCGCTTCGCCCTCAAGCTGAGGGAAACGATCCCCGGAAAGCTGCCACCGCTCGATGACATCGCCACCGTGCATGAAAGCTATGGCGGCACCACGATGGGCTCCACCGATGTGGGTGATGTCTCCTGGGTGGTGCCCACGGCCGGCTTCAGCGCCGCCTGCTGGGCCCCGGGCACCCCGGGGCACTCATGGCAGGCCGTCGCCTGCGGTGGCACGACCATGGGCAAGAAGGGGATGCTGCTGGCCGCGGAAACGCTGGCGGCCTCGGCCTTCGACATCATGACCAACCCCGAGGCCATCCAAAACGCCAAGGCCGAGTTCAAGAAGCGCCTGGGAGAGGATGGATACAAGCCGCTTTTGGAAAAGGACCAGAAACCGCCGCTTGAATATCGCCTGCCCGCGCGCAGGGCTGCCGGCGGCGAGTGAGGGGACGCTTGAGGTAACCGGCGGGGTGTGTTCTCATCCATGAGAGAGGGATCAACCGGTCCCAGGCACCCTGACCAGGATTACCCATGACAACGGCAATCGGCCTCGCCATCGCGCTGGCGTTCCTGCAGGTCCGGGACATCACCCGCCCTCCGGGCACGATGCTTGCCAAGGATGACGGAAGCACCCGCGACATCGGCTCACGGCTTGAGCCGTTCGTGGATTCTTGGCTCATTTCCAAACTCGACAGCGCCTGGCTGCACCTGCACGAACCCCGCCTCTCCCCGGCCATGGAGCAACCCGCCGACAACATGGAATACGGTACCGTCATCAAGGACGGAAAACTGTTCAGGCTCTACACGCGCGACGGCAGGGGCGCCAAGTTCGATGGCGACAGTTCCGAGGTGACCCGTTATTGCGAAAGTGACGACGGCATCCACTGGCGGAAACCCAACCTGGGCCTCGTTGAACTGGATGGAAGCAAAAACAACAACATCATCCTGCGCGAGAAGGGAGTTTGCCACAACTTTTGTCCATTCATTGACGCCCGTCCGGGCGTGCCGGCCGGCGAAAGGTACAAGGCGCTCGGTGGCGTCATCTTGCGCAACCCCGGCGGGGGACTCATCGCCTTCGCCTCGGCTGACGGCATCCGCTGGCGGCGCATGGCAGACAAGCCCGTCATCACCAAGGGGGCGTTCGATTCGCAGAATGTGGCATTCTGGTCGGAAACCGAGGGGAAATATGTGGCCTACATCCGCACCTTCACGGCGGGTGTGAGCACGGCCACGCAGTGGCGGCTCGACGGGTTGCGGTCGGTATCCAGGGCCACCTCCGACGATTTCATCCACTGGACCGACCCGGTTCCCCTCAATCCGAACTTCCCGGGTGAGCACATCTACACCACCCTCACGCATCCCTACTACCGGGCGCCGCACATTTACATCGCCCTGCCGACGCGCTTTCATCCCGCCCGCGGCCAGAGCACCGACATCCTGTTCATGACAGCGCGGGGGAATGCGCCTTACGACCGCACCTTCTGCGGCGCCTTCATCCGGCCGGGACTCGACCCGGCGCGGTGGGGCAACCGTTCGAACTACGCCGCGCTCAATGTGGTGCCCGGCCCGCCGGGGGAAATGTGGATTTACACGACGCCCTTCAGGCGTTTTGTGCTGCGGACCGACGGTTTCGCGTCGGTGCGGGCCGGCGCCGACGCGGGCGAGATGGTCACCAGGCCGCTGCGTTTCAAGGGAGACACCCTCGTGCTGAACGCCGCGACCAGCGCCGGCGGCAGCGTCGCGGTGGAAATCCAGTCGCCCGATGGCCGGGCCTTGCCGGGATTCGCGCTGGCCGACTGCGTTGCCGGGGTGGGAGATTCGATAGAGATGCCTATCGCCTGGAAAAGCGGCAAGGTTGGCTCGCTTGCCGGCAAGGATGTGCGGTTGAGGTTCGTCCTGCGCGAGGCCGACCTGTACTCCATCAGGTTCCGGTGAGCACCGCAGCCATCATCCACTGATCCGGCAAGACCGCAGGCCGCGCCTCAGGTAAACCAAGTCCTTCGGAGTTTACCAAAGAGACCCGGAATTCGGTTAATTGATCAGTTTGAAAAGGCGCGAGGCAGGGCATGAAAGCGACCTTCGGGGAAGCCGCTGGAAGCGGTCATCAGGATGTTTTTCAAGACAATCCATCCGGGCCCCAGGATTCATCCTGCCTGCTTGATGCGCGCCAGCAATGAATGATTCAACAATTCGGAATCTTGCTAGTACCTGATCACCGCGGTGCCCCAGGCGAGGCCCGCGCCGAAACCGCTGATGACGGCAAGCTGTCCGCGCCGGAGGCGCCCCGTGGAGACCGCCTCGTCGAGCGCGATCGGGATCGATCCGCCGGAGGTGTTGCCGTACTTCTCCAAGTTGCAGAAAACCTTGGTTCGCGGAATCTTGAGGACATCGATCGCCGCGTTGATGATGCGGATGTTGGCCTGGTGCGGTATGTACAGGTCGATGTCCTCGGCGGAAAGCCCGCAATCGACAAGCACATCACCTATGGTGTCGCACAAGGTGGTGACGGCCCACCGGAAGACCGAGCGTCCGTCCATCTGGAGGTAGTGCGCTCCCTGTTCGAGCAGTTCCGCGGTGGGCGGTTGCCGCGAACCACACGCTGGTCGATTGAGAAGCGGTCCACCGGCGCCGTCGGACCCCAGGCTGACGCTCAGCAAACCCTCGTCGGGCGCCCCCCGGGTGATGAGCACGGCGCCGGCGCCGTCGCCGAACAAAGGATAAGTCTTGATGTCCTTGGGGTTGATGATGCGGGAGTTCGTGTCGCCTCCCACCACAAGCACGGTGTCGGCGGCACCCGCGAGCACATAACTGGCGGCGGTTGTGAGGGCGTAAACGAATCCGGCGCACGCGGCCTGAACCTCGATCGCCGGCGCCACCAGTCCCAGCCTGTCCTGCAGGAGGCAGGCGCTCGACGGGAATGTCATGTCGGGCGTGAAGGTGCCCAAAACAAGGAGGTCGACCGCGCAGGAGCGGATACCGGCGGCCTTGAGACATCGCTCCGCGGCGATCTGGCAAAGGTCGGTCGTGGCCTGGTCGGGACGGGCGTGCCTTCGTTCGAGAATGCCTGTGCGCTTGACGATCCAGTCGGAATCGCAACCCAGTTCAGCGTGCAACTGATCGTTGGTGACGACAACCTCGGGAACATAACTTCCCGAGGAGAGGATCCGGATTCCCCGAAGGCGACGGCAACGCGGACGCTTGGGAGCAGGTCGATCTTCGGTCATGTGAGGCCCGCGACCCCGGGAACCATGCCCGGGGCGAACAAGGACGATGGTCCGGTGCCGGAATATCCAGCTATGTATACTTATTAACTTTAGGGGTTTCGGGCCAGTTTTTCAGTGGGCGCTTTCCCGGGCGCAACACAGGAGGGCGGCCAGCGCCGCGTGGTTCTGTTCCAGCGTGAGCGTGGTGGAACCGGGGCCGGGTCGAAAACCGCCGGCAAGTTTCGGCCTGAACCATTCGGCGAAGTGCTGGGTATTGGCATCCGTCAGTTGCAGCTGCAAAAGAAACTGGCTGCCACGATCCATCCCATCCTTGAGTTTCTGATGAAGGTTCAGGTTCCCATCATGCCTGGCCACGGTGGCGGCTTCCGCTAGCGCCCAAATCGCTTCGGCGGAGGCAATGCAGGTCGGGGCCTCCAACTCACCATTCGCCAAGGCTCGGCCGGAACTCCACCCGCCAAACCATCCCGGATGGCGGGCGTCAACCTTGTCCATCTGCCTCGATATCAGCGTTTGCGCCAGCGAACTGACTCGTTCAGACGCGGAAGAATCCAACTTGGCCAAATCGGATGTGGCGATCAGCATCCAAGCCGCCGCGCCGGACTGCTGCTCGGAAGGCACCTGAACGCCGGCCAAGGCCCGCGCCGCCTCCATCTTCCATGAGACGGCGCGATGCCGGTTGGAAGAAAGCAGCGCATGCGCGGCGAGAAATGGCGTGGATGGTTCCACTTTCGAGGCCGCGGACATGGAGGCCAGCGCGGCGGGTTTCGACAGGTAACGGGCCAGTTGGTCGGCCTTGTCCAGAAGTTCGGCCGGCGGTTTTTCCAAGGCGCAGATGGCTGCCAAAAGGCATGCCGTCCCGGCAGGGCGGGACATCACCACCGATGGCGCGGCGGTATGGCGAGACTGCGGATCACCCGTTTCCTCCAGGGTTTCCTCCAGACAGGCCAAAAGGGCCTGCAGGGCGCGCATTTCATAGCGCTCATCCCCGAACGCGGCGGAAGCACGGGCCAACGACCAGGCGGCCTTCACCTGCCCCATGGGCGTCGCCGGAGGTTCCATGGCTGTCGCCGGATCGATTCCGCTCGTGAAAATACCCTTGGTCGTGTTCGCCCTCACCAACCAATCATTGCCTCGACGGGATGCCTGCAAGACTTGGTTCGCCAACGGCGACAGGGCGCGGGGATCCTGCTCCAAGTGCCTCGCCCAAGCGGCCTTGGCAGGCACGGCGGCGGTATTTCCAACAGGTTGGCGAGCATCAACAGGCAAAAGGGTGCCAGGCAAGCTGGGAAGCGCGGGTGAAACTGGAAGCCCTGGTAACGGAAGAGGTGGCGTGCCAATCGGTTGGGGAGACTGGGCATGAATTGCCAAGCTGATGTAGGCAAATCCACAGAACAAGAGAATCGTCCCGCCAGTGCGGAGGATCATGATGGGGCTTCCATGCGCCAGAGTGGGTCGGCCATTCCATGGCGACCCGCGCATCAATGCTAAGCGACCGGGCGAGATACGATCAAGCCGAAGGAATCAGGCCTTGGCGGGGGCCGACTGTCCGGGAAGCAGGATGTTGTCGACCCGGACGGAGGTGTAATACTGCCTGTGGCCCTTGCGACGATGGTAATTCTTCCGCCGCTTGTACTTCATCATGGTGGTCTTCACGGACGGGTGGTCGACAACCGTCACAAGGACGCGGGCGCCCTCGACGGTGGGCTGGCCGACGGTGATCTTCGATTCGTCCTTCAGAAGCAGGACATTCTTGAGTTCCTCGGTTTCACCGGGCTCAAGCTGGCGGTAATCGAGGCGAACAACATCACCCTGCTTGAGGATGTACTGCTTTGATCCGTCTTCCACCACGGCGTACATGACCGAACTCCAAGCGATCGAGGCCAATAACCAGAATTGTCCAAGATAACGCCGGGTGGTCGTTTTGGCTACGGCACCTTAAGGAAAGCCGCGTTGGCGGGGCCTCTGAATGGTCGCCCCTGTCTTCATTTCCAAGCCAACAACCTTGATTTCAACACGCCCGGGAAATTATGCCCGCAAGGCAATGGCCATCGTATTGGAGGTTGGCTCACCATGCCCCGGCAGCCCCAAATCCCGGTGATCGCTGGATTTGCGAGAATCCTCGCCCCATGCACGGGCCTGTTGCTGGCCGCCGGGGGCCTCTTCATGGCCGTTTCGGTGGTCGTGCCGGCCAGCGCGCAAGACCCGGCCCGGCCCCGGCGGTTGCCCTCCGAGGTGATCGCCCTCGACACAACCCCGCTCGAACGGCTTCCGAATGTGCCGTTCCCGATGCCGCCGGAACTGGAAGGAGTCGACCTCAACAAGCAGTCCGAGGAATCGGTGGCCCTCAAAAGCGATAGCTGCCTGTCCTGCCACCTCGACGCGCAGGATCCGCACTGCAAGCCATCAATCCGGCTGGGTTGCACCGACTGCCATGGCGGCAACCGACATGTCGTCAATCCAACCCCCGGAGTGTTCAGAGGCGGCAGGCCCGCCGGCGGTCCCGGCGGATGTCCCGCGGCGCCGCCCGCCAAGTACCCGACCGCCTGGCGCAACTCGTCGAACCCGGTGCGGTCCTACACCCTGCTCAACCGCGAGTCTCCCGACTTCGTGCGCTTCGTGAACCCCGGCGACTTCCGCGTGGCCCATGTCAGTTGCGGGACGACCAACTGCCATGGCAACATCGTGGAGCAGTCGCGCAAGAGCATGATGACCCACTCATGCATGCTGTGGGGAGCGGCGCTCTACAACAACGGCGCGGTGCCCTACAAGGTTCCCCGGCATGGCGAGTTCTACTCCATGCGCGGCACGCCCCTGCGGGCGCAAACCAATCCGCCGCCAACCCCGTTCGAGACGGCGCGCGGCGTGATCCCGTATCTCGACCCGCCGTTCCGGTTCGAGATTTCCCAGCCTTCCAACATCCTGAGGATCTTTGAACGGGGTGGAAAGATCCGACCCGAGGTCGGCATTCCCGACCGGTTCGCCGACCCGGGCCGGCCGTTCCTGGAACGCCTCAGCACCCGTGGACTTGGCACCGAGAACCGCACCGACCCGGTGTGGGTGTCCCTCAACAAGACAAGGCTCTTCGACCCGACCCTGAACTTCATGGGCACCAACGAGCAGCCGGGCGACTACCGCGCGAGCGGCTGCATCGCCTGCCATGTCGTCTACGCCAACGACCGCAGTCCGATCCACTCGGGCCCCTACGCCAAATTCGGCAACCGCGGCCGGGCGACCAGCGAGGAGTTCGACGGCGTGAAGCCCGATCCCACCATTAACAAGGAGGAATCGGGCCACCCCATCCAGCACCGCTTCGCCAAGGGCAACTCCGTTCCCACCAGCCAGTGCATGACCTGCCATGTCCACCCGGGCACCACGGTGATGAACAGCTACCTGGGTTACATGTGGTGGGACCTCGAAAGCGACGGCGACCTGATGTACCCGCCCAACCAGCCGAGGAAGCCCGCCCAGGAACTCGTGCGGGCCAGCATGGCCAATCCCGAGGAAAGCGGCAGGCGGGGCAACTGGTCGGATCCCGAATTCCTCGCCAACCTGACCGACCTGAACGGCCAGCTCCGCAACGGTCAGTTCGCCGACTTCCACAGCCACGGATGGGTGTTCCGCGCCGTGTTCCGCCGCGACCACAAGGGCAACCTCATCGACTACAACGGCAAGCCGGTGGCCGACACCTCCGGGGCCAACCTCAAGCGCGGCGTCGAGGTGGTGCGCGAACTGCAGACAAGGCACGCGGAAACCCCCGACAACGCCTACCTGGCCAAGTCGCGCAAGGAACGCGACGCCGAGGACGCCCACAAGCGCGCCGGGCTGCCGATGCACCTGGTGGACATCCATGTGGAAAAGGGGATGCACTGCGTGGACTGCCACTTCGTGCAGGACATGCACGGCAACACGCGCCTGCAGATGGAGGTTCGCGCGGCGGTGGAGATCGCCTGCGTCGATTGCCACGGCACGAACACCGAGGTGGCAAGGCTGCGCACCTCGGGCCCGGCCAGCTACACATCAAACCCCGATGTCCAGCCGCCCGACCCGGCCAACCCGCTCTCGGGCCGCGACCTGACGGCCCTGCGCACGCCCTCGGGCAAGCCGCGCTTCGAGCGCCGGGGCGGCCGCGTCTACCAGCGCAGCATGGTCGAACGCGACCTGGTCTGGGAGGTCGTGCAGACGCGCGACACCATCGACCTGCGAAGCGATCATTACAACGCCAAGAGCGCGCTGGCGAAGACCGTGCGGGTGGAGGATGGCAAGATGGTCTGGGGCGAGGTCGCCCGCCGGCCCGACGGCTCGGAGAACTGCGCCCATTCCAACTCGAACATGAGCTGCATCGCCTGCCACAGCTCCTGGAACCCGACCTGCTACGGCTGCCACCTTCCGCAGAAGGCCAACATGAAGATGCCCCAGCTCCACAACGAGGGCACCATCTCCAAGAACTACACGGCCTACAACTGGCAAACCCTCAGGGACGATGTGTTCATGCTGGCGCGCGACGGGAATGTCACAGGCAACAAGATCGGGCCGTCGCGCAGCTCCTGCGCCATCCATGTGACCAGCTACAACAGCAACCGCGAATCCATCTATTACCAGCAGCAGACGATCTCCGCCGAGGGGATGAGCGGCATCGCGTTCTCCACCAATGTGCCCCACACCTTCTCAGGCAGGGCCTCGCGCGAGTGCACCGCGTGCCATGTCTCGGAAGCCAACGACAACAACGCCCTGCTCACCCAGCTCATGATGCTCGGCACGGGATACACGAACTTCATCGGCAAGTACTGCTGGGTGGGCGCCGGCCGGCACGGCTTCTACGCCGTGCCCGTCACCGAAACCCAGGAACCCCAGGCCGTCATCGGCAGCAACCTCCACAGGCTGGCCTACCCCGAGGAATACCGCGAGCATGTCGAGCGCAACCAGGGGCAGCTCAAGGTCGCCTTCGAGCATCCCGGCCGCGACATCAGCGAACCGGTCCTCATGCCGGGCAAGCTGCCCGAGGTGCTGTCGCTGCAAGCCCGTGGCGAATACCTCTACGCCGCCTGCGGCGAGATGGGCCTGCGCGTATTCGACATCTCGTTCACCGACCACAAGGGCTTTTCCGAGCGTATGTTCACGGCGCCGGTTTCCCCCCTGGGGCAGAAGTTCTTCGTGCGCACGCGGTTCGCCACCTCGGTGGCGGCGCCCACCACCATCGCGCCCGACCCCACGCGCAAGCATTTCCCCGAGAACCAGGAAAGCCCCGTCCATCCCATGTACGCCTTCATCTATGTCACCGACAAGCACGAGGGGCTGGTCATGGTGGGCGCGGGCACCCTGCTCGACGGCGACCCGCTCAACAACTTCCTCAAGAGGGATGTGGTGTTCAACCCCGGCAACATCCTCGCGGGGGCCGACAGCATCACCTTCCACGGCACGCACGCGCACATCGGCTGCGACGCCGGGTTGGTGACGATCGACCTCTCCAACCCCAAGGAGCCCAAGTTGACCCAGGTGCTGGGCGGCCCGTCGATCGGACGGCCGCGCGCCATGGCCACCCAGGGCCGCTACGGGTTCGTGGCGGATGACCACGCGCTGGTCACGCTCGACCTCTCCAATCCCGCCGAACCCCGGCCGGTATCCGCGCTGCCCTTCCCCGGGTTGAAATCGCTATACGCCGCGCGCACCTACCTGTTCGCGGCGGCGGGCCACCGCGGAATCGCGATCCTTGACATCCAAAACCCCGAGCAGGCCAAGGTGGACCAGGTTTACGACGCCGACGGCCGCATCAACGACGCCCACGACATCAAGTTGGGCGCGACCTACCCCAGCCAGTTCGGCTATGTCGCCGACGGCAAGAACGGCCTGCGGGTGCTCCAGCTGACGACGCCCGACACTCCCGGGTCGGCGGGCTTCAGCCCGAGGCCCGTCCCGATGCTGGTCTCAAACTTCAAGATGAAGCTGGGCGGACACGCCCTCTGCATCGCCAAGGGAATCGACCGCGACCGCGCCGTCGACGAGGCCGGCAACCAGTTGGCCGTCTTCGGCCGCCTGGGGGCCCGCCCGCTGAACCTCGAGGAAATGAACAGGCTCTACCTCCGCGACGGCAAGGTCTGGCGGGTGAGCAACGATCCGGCATGGCCGGGCTACACCCTCCGCCGCGGCAACCAGAAGCGCCGCAAGGCCGCGGCTCACCCGTAGCGCTGCGGGTCCAGCAGGCGGATGTCGATCGACGGCGGCGCGTTGTCGAGAAGTTCCCCCGCGATCTTTCCCGTCACGGGGCCGAGGCTCAGCCCCATCATGGCATGGCCGGTGGCCACCACCAGGTTGGGCACCTTGCGGCTGCGGCCCAGGTAGGGCAGGCCGTCGGGCGTGCAGGGCCTGAGGCCGCGCCACGGCTCGATCGACGAAAAATCCGACTCCGTGAAGTCGGGATAATAGCCGCAGAACGAACGGACGATTCCCCTGACCCGCGACTGGGCCACGCTCTCGTTCAGGCCGGAAAGCTCCATGGTGCCGCCGACGCGCAGCCTGCCTCCCATGGGGGTGACCGCCACGCGGGCCTCGGTGAGGATGGAGCAGAGGGAAAGCCGCTTTCGGGGTTTTTCGAGCGTGAGGCTGTAGCCCTTGCCCGCCTGCATCGGCAACCCGAGGCCCAGGTTGCGGGCCACCAACGGCGACCATGACCCGGCCGCCAGCACCACCTGGTCGGCCTCCAATTCCCCGCCGGAGGTGAACACGCTCCCCAGCCGGACGCCGTCTCGCCCGAACCCGGTCACCTCGGTCCGGAAATGGAATTCGGCGCCCATGGCCCGGCAGCGGCTTTCCAATCCCGCCATCAGGCGATTCGGGTCGAGGTGGGCGTCCTTGGGAAAAAAAACCGCGCCTTCAATATCCAATTCCAGCCCGGGCTCCATGGTCCGCGCCGCGCCGGCGTCGAGCACCCTCGCTGGCACGCCCAGTCCGTTGGCGCGCTCGGCGAAGCGCGCCTCCTCCTCGAAACCGGCGCCGGTGCGGCACAGCATCAGCAGGCCGTTCCTTTCCAGGCCGAAGTCGCCCGGCCCGCTGTCGGCATCGGCGGCCCATTGTTCGTAGAGGTCGCGGCTGGCGAAGTTCAGGTCGCGCAGGAGGGGCGCGGCAGCCTCCACCCGGCGCGGCGAGGAAGCCCTCCAGAAACGCCATCCCCAAGCCAGGAGGCTCGGGGACAACCGGGGCCTGATGTAAAACGGCGACTCGGGATTCCACATCCACTTGAGGCCTTGCCAGACCACCCCGGGGGCGGCGAGCGGAATGAAGTGGCTGGGCACCACCATGCCGGCGTTGCCGAAGGAGCAGCCATCCCTCGGGGAATCGCCGCGGTCGACCACGGTGACCTGGAATCCCCTCCTGAGGGCGTGCCAGGCCGACGACAGGCCGATGATTCCGGCTCCCAACACCAACACGCGTCGCGCCATGCCCGGTCACCGCCTCGCATCAGGAAACGGGGCGGATGCCCCAGAGGAACGGATCGCCCGGATCCAAGATCAGGGTGGACTCCGAGGTGACATGGGCGGATCCCGCGATGAACGGGATGACGGACTTGCCGTCGGCCCCATGCTCGTATCGGCCGACGAAGCGGCTGCCCAGGATGCTTTCCTGCACCCAGCGCTCGCCGGGCGCCAGCTTGCCGTCCGCGGCGAGGCAGGCCAGCTTGGCGCTGGTGCCCGTGCCGCAGGGAGAGCGGTCGTAGGCCAGGCCGGGGCAGAGCACGAAGTTGCGGGCATCGGCTCCCTCGCCGCCTGGGCCGACCAGTTCCACATGGTCGACCTCGGGATGTCCCGAGGCGTTCACGGCCCGCCTGATCATGGTGGCCAGGGCGGAAAGCTCGTGGACCCTCGCCAATTCGAGCGCCGCCCCGTGGTTCTCCGTGATGAAGAACCAGTTGCCGCCCCAGGCGATATCGCCCGAGACCCGCGCGCCGTCCGCGAGCTGGACGGGAACCCCCCTGGCGGCCCGCCAACTGGGGACATTGCGGATCTCGACATTACCATCAGCGCCAAGGTCGGCCTCCACGATCCCCACCGGCGTCTCGATGCGGTGCCGCCCCGGCCCTATCCGGCCCAGGTGCGCCAGCGTGGCCACCAGGCCGATGGTTCCGTGGCCACACATGCCCAGCAGGCCGACATTGTTGAAGAAGATCACCCCGGCGGCGCAGGCTGGATCCGAGGGCCGGCACAGCAGGGCGCCCACCAGCACATCGTGCCCGCGGGGCTCGTTGACAACGGCGGATCGGAAATGGTCGTGATCTCGCGCCAGGCGACCCGCCTGCTCGGCCACCGCGCCACCGCCCAGGTCCGGGCCGCCCCAGGTCACCACGCGCGTGGGCTCGCCTCCTGTGTGCGAGTCGACAACCCCGATCCGCCCGGCGGCCATGGGATCCATCGCGGGCTCAAACCCCGGGCCGTTCGGCGATACCCTTGCGGATCACGCGGAGCACCGCTTCCCGCTCCGCGCCGGAAAGAACCAGCCGGGGTTCCCGCACCCACTCGGCACCCAACCCCGCCTCCTGCACGGCCAGCTTGATGTACTGGACGAACTTGATGTGGGTGTCGAGCTTGAGAAGCGGATAAAACCACTGGTACATGGTTCGGGCCTCGTCCCAGCGCCCTTGCCGCGTCAGGTTCCAGAAATGCTGGTTTTCCCGCGGGAAGGCGATGCCGGAACCCGCCACCCAGCCGTCGATCCCCAGGATGGACGACTCAAGCGCCAGGTCGTCGACGCCCACGAAAAGCTGGTAGCGGTTCCCCACCTGGATCCTCAGTTCGGTGATCCTGCGGGTATTGGCGGAACTTTCCTTGATGGCCACCAGGTTGGGCATGTCGGCCAGGCGCTCGAACTGCGACGGGGTGATGTCCACCGTGTAGCCCACGGGGTTGTTGTAAAGCATCCACGGCAGGCCCGTGGCGGCGGCCACCTTGCGGAAATGATTCTCCGCCTCGGCGGCATCGGCCTTGTAAACCATCGCCGGCATCACCATGTAGCCGGACGCGCCCAGTTTCTCCCCGTCGGCGACATACCGGCACGCGGCCTTGGTGCTGGTTTCCGCCACGCCGCTGAGCACGGGCAACCGGCCCTTGGCCACCTCGATGGCCCGCTTGAGCACGGCGCGCTTCTCGTCGGGATCCAGCGACTGGTTCTCGCCGAGCGATCCGCAGACGATGAGTCCGGCCACTCCGGAGTCGATGAGGGCCTCGAGGTGCCTCGAGAAGCCATCGAGGTCGAGCGACAGGTCCTTGTGGAATTGTGTGGTCACGGCAGGAAAAACGCCCTGCCATTTGCCGCCAGCCGCCATCGTCCGATTCTCCCATCCCGTGGATTCACCATGGAAGGATAGGCGCATTCCGCGCGGTTGTCTTGCCCCTAGCCTTCCAATGAGCCGAGAACGCCCCTCCACGCTTCCGCCTTGGCGGCCAATCCCATTGAGGCCATCGCCGGACTGGTGGAAGGCAGGACCGCGGCCGGAATCGCCGCGTGCCGGGCGGACAAGCCCTGAAGCACAAGCCTCCGGTAGAGCCGAAACGCGGTGGCCCCGTTGAAGGCGACCCGCGCGATTCGCCCATGCGCTTCGAAAAAGGCGGAGAAATCATTGGGCCGCATGCTGGAAGGAACAATGCTTGAATCCAGGCTGCCCGGCCTTTCGCAGGCGCCAAGGACATCCCACACCGCCACGCCACGGCTTGTAAGCTCATCGGCGCGCCTGCCGTAGGCCCACCGGGAATCAATCCCCAAAACCATTTCCATGATCGGCCAGAAGGCGTTGCGCGGATGGGCGTAGTACTGCCCGGCTTCCAACGACGCGTTTCCCGGCATGGAACCCAGAATGAGCGTGGTGGCCGAGGGACAACACATGGGAGGAAACCCGCGCAACGATGTCATGGGGGGTATGGCCCGGCCTTTCCGGTTGGTAATCTTGAATGAGTGTAGCGAGGGAGCCTGAACCGGGCCTTGGGGATTGGCGACATGCCGAATGCTCCGTTGTTCATCATGGTGGGCGGGTTTCTGGGAGCCGGAAAAACCACCACGGTGGGCCGCCTGGCCCGGCATTACCAGTCGCTTGGCAAGCGCGTGGTGGTGGTCACCAATGACCAGGCCGCCGACCTGGTGGACACGCACACGCTTCGATCCCAAGGTCTCGAGGTGGGCGAGGTCGCCGGCGCCTGCTTCTGCTGCAACTTCAACGAACTCACCGGCGTGATGGAGAAAATGGGCCTACAGGGAGGCGACGCCCTTCCGGATGTGGTGCTGGCCGAACCCGTCGGCAGTTGCACCGACCTCGTGGCCACCGTGCTCAGGCCGCTGGAAAAGGTCTACAACCGCCCTCTCCGGGTTGCGCCATACGCCGTCATTTTGAAACCCAGCCACGGCCTCCGCATCCTCGGCAACCATGACAAGGCCGGGTTTTCCCCCCAGGCCGCCTATATCTTCAAAAAGCAGGTCGAGGAAGCCGACCTGGTCCTTGTCAACCGGGTCGATGAACTTCCCCCCGCCCAAGTCGCCGAACTCACCAGGCTTGTGAACGAGCAGTTCCCCGGCAGGCCGGTGCTGCCCGTCTCGGCCGGCACGGGCGCCGGCTTCGACGCCCTGCTGGCCCATTTGGAAGGCGGCTCCATCATCCCCGCCGGCAAGACCATGGACCTCGACTACGATGTCTACGCCCAAGGCGAGGCCGACCTCGGCTGGCTCAACAGCCAGGGTTCGGTGGTGTCGGATTCCCCCTTTGACATCGACGCACTCGCCATCGGACTGGTCCGCGAGATCCAGGCGCTCTTGTCGGCCCGCGACGCCGAAACGGCGCACCTGAAGGTCACGGTGAAGGGCGCCGGCGCGCTGGCCGTGGCCAACTCCATCAGCAACTGCACCGATCCGAAATTGTCACACCCCACCGGTGCCCGGGCGGATGGGGTTGAGCTTGTCATCAACGCCCGCGTGGCGATCGACCCGGAAACGCTGTCGGCGCTGGTTCGCCAGGGAACCGAATCCGCCGCCCGGGCCGTGGGTGGACGCGCCGCCCTTGAGAACCTGCGCAGCTTCCGGCCCGGCCGTCCCGTTCCCACCCACCGCATGCCGCAACCGGTCGGCTGAATGGCCTCGGTTCCCCCGCGCCGGGGGCAAGGCCCACGGGGATTTCCTCATGCTGATCGCTGTTCTCGCCTGGCTTTTGGCAGGCCAACCCGCGCCCGCCTCAGCCACACGGCCGAACATCCTGCTTATCGTCGCCGACGACCTCGGCTGGAGCGATGTCGGCTGGCACGGCGGATTCGGCAAGACGCCCGTCATGGACAAACTCGTCAGCGAGGGCGTGGAACTCGACCAGCATTATGTCCAGCCCGTTTGCACGCCCACGCGCACGGCGCTCATGAGCGGGCGGTATCCCGGGCGCTTCGGCCCGCAGGCGCTGGCCCCCAGCAACCTGCGCGCCATGCCCCTCGGCACGCCGATCATCGCCTCGGCGCTCAAGGCTGCCGGCTACCGAACCCACATGGCGGGCAAGTGGCACCTGGGCGCCCGGCCCGAATGGATTCCCAATGCTTACGGCTTCGAATCCAGCTACGGCACGCTCACCGGCGCCGCCGATCCGTGGACGCACAAGTACCGCAAGGGCAACCCCTACGAGGACACCTGGCACCGCGACGGAAAGCTGTTTCATGAGGAAGGCAACGCCACCGAACTCGTGGCCGCGGAAGCCGTCAGACGCGTCTCAAGCGGCCCCGGCCCATGGTTCGTTTATGTGCCGTTCCACGCGGTTCATACCCCGGTGGACGCACCCGGGGAATTCAAGAAGCTTTACGACGGTGTCAAATTCCATGACGATCCCGCCAAGCATGAATCGCGCCTTCGCATGGCCGCGATGATCTCCCAACTCGACGCGAAAATCGGCCAATTGGTGAATGCCGTTGAGAAGGCTGGTCAGCGCGGCAACACCCTCATCGTCTTCACCAGCGATAATGGCGGCATCGAAGGTCTCAAGAACGCCTATGCCGGCAAGGTGCCCGACTCGCCTCTCAACAGCGAAAATGATCCGCTTCGCGGACAGAAGAACACCCTGTACGAGGGCGGAACCCGCGTGTGCGCCTTCGCCAACTGGCCGGGCGCGCTCAAGCCTGGAAAAATGAAAACGCCCATGCACGCGGTGGATTGGTTCCCCACGATCGCGGCCCTGACGGGGTGCAAGCCGGCGGCCGACCCGAAATGGGACGGGGTGAACCAGTGGGACAGGCTCACGGGAGCGAACCCCGTCGCGCCCGACCGGGCCATCTACATCGCCATGCAAAGCGGCGCGCGGTCGCTTCGCCTGGGAGACTGGAAGCTCATCAGGCCGGCCAAGGGCAAGGCGGAACTTTTCAACATCGCCAATGATCCCTTCGAGAAGAAAAACCTTGCCGGGGAGGAACCGGCGCGCCTGAAGGAACTGCAGGAACGCCTTGTCGCCGAACACGCCAAGGACAATCCGGTGATGCCTGAAGACCTGAAGGGCTTGCCGCATTGACCCTCTTGCGCGATGGCTGTCATGGCTAAAAAGGCATGGCTGGCGATCGCCGGGGTCGTGGCGGGCGCCTCATCGGCGTTTGCCTTGGTGATTCTCGTTGAATTTTACAGCGACAAGGTCCATCCCCTGCCGCCCGAATCGGCCCAATCCGTGGAGGCCGTTTGCGCCCATGTGGCAGCCTATCCCGCCTGGGTGCTGGCGACGGTGGTGCCGATGTGGGCGGCGCCGGCGTTCGTGGCGGCATGGGTGGCGGGAACACTCGGCTGGCGTATTCCCGCGGGATCGCATCATCAGGGACCCGGCGCCTGACGGCGCCCGGCTCCCAAAATCCTTGCCCCGTTTACCCGGCGCCTGACGGCACCCGGCTCCGAAATCCTTGGCCGTTTACCCGGCGCCTGACGGCGCCCGGCTCCGAAATCCTTGGCCGTTTACCCGGCGCCTGACGGCGCCCGGCTCCGAAATCCTTGGCCCGTATAACCGGCGCCTGACGGCGCCCGGCTCCGAAATCCTTTCCCATGGAGCCGAGCGCCGTCAGGCGCTCCAATCGGATTGAATCATTCAAATGTGTTGGAAATCCAGAAATCCGGCACTTCCCGTGTCTATTTTGATCCGGCATGAATAGTATGTCCGAGTTGCCTGTTTTCCGGAAAAGCCAGCCAAAAAAATGCTGACAGGTCCTCCAGATAATCCCCGTGATATCTCCGGCGGCCTTCCCAGCACCATCAGCACGGGACTACTCCGGAGCGTGAGGCAAAACGACCAGGAAGCTTGGGCCCGCATGGTGAGCGTTTATTACCCCATGGCCTATGGTTGGTGCCGGCGCGCGGGCCTCCAACCGAGCGATGCCGCCGATGTCTGCCAGGAGGTATTCGCCGGCATCGCGGCGGGAATAGGCGCTTTTCGTCGCGAAAAACCGTCTGATACCTTCCGCGGCTGGGTCCGTCGCATCACCCAGCGCCGGATCATCGATTTCCGCCAGCGCGGTGGTTCGCTTCCCGTGCCGATGGGCGTCGGGCACTCCGATGACCGCCTCCGCGACATTCCCGCCGGTGGCATGTCCGATTCGGGTTCCCCCCAGCCAAACCGGCAAGCCTACCTACGCGACGCGCTGGAACTGGCCCGCGCCGAATTTGAAAACACCACCTGGCAGGCTTTTTGGCGGTCGACTGTGGACGGGGTTGCCGGAACCGATGTCGCCCGCGAGTTGGCTATTTCCGCCAATGCCGTGTATTTGGCCAAATCGAGGGTGCTGAGGCGGCTTCGCGAAATCCTGCGGCGGGGAGCGTCTCCGGAATGAATGCCGAACGCCCCACGCGCGAGCGGATTCGCGACTTCCTGCTGGGCCGGGTCGAATCCCACGAGCAAGGGGCCATGGCCAGCTACATCGAAGCCCACCCCGAACTCCTCGACCAGTTGATCGAGGCCGACACTTCTAACGACTCCCTGTTGGCGGACCTCCGGCATTCGGCCGGCGGTTTCCTGCGTGAGGCTGATTTTCGCAAGGGCCTGGAATCAGCGCGCGGCATGACTCCCCGGTCCGCCCGACAGGAAGGCGATTCCGGGTTCGACAAGCCGGCAACCGGCAGGGTGGGCCCGTACCAATTGATGGAGCGGATCAATCGCCGTGGAATGAGCGTGGTCTGGCGCGCCGCCGACACGCGTGATGGAACACCCGCGGCGGTTAAGCTGCTTCCCGCCGCCCGTCTTGACGACGCCGATTCGGTCGCGCGCTTCCGCCGCGAAATGGCCATGGTGGCTAGCCTTCATCACCAAGGAATCGTCCGCTGCCTTGGCTCGGGCGAAACCGACGGCGTGCCCTATCTGGCCATGGAGTTGCTCGAGGGAGTCGACCTCTCGGAACTGTTGCGCCGGCACGGGCCCCTTGCCGTGCCGGTGGCCAGCGCGCTGGCCCGTCAAGCCGCGCTGGCCCTGGATCATGCCCACGGACACAGCCTTGTGCACCGGGATGTGAAGCCCTCGAACATCTTCCTCACCACCTCGGGCGAGGTGAAATTGCTCGACCTCGGCCTGGCGCGTTGCCTGCGCGGTGAAGATGATTCCCTCACCCATGCCGACCAGGTTCTTGGCACCATGGACTACATGTCGCCCGAGCAGGCGTTTGAGCCTGCCGGCGCCGATGCCAGGAGCGACCTCTACAGCCTCGGTTGCACCTTGTACGCCCTGCTGCGCGGCAAGGCGCCATTCGCCGGGGGCGATTGCACGACGGTCTTCAAGAAGGCGCTGGCGCACGCCTCGAGGCCGGTGCCAAACATCAGGGACGCTCGACCCGAGGTGCCGGAGGATCTCGCGCTTCTCGTGGCGGCGCTCTGCGCGAAAGACCCCGCCATGCGCCCCGCCAGCGCCGCCGATGTGGCGGCGGCCTTGGGGAAGTGGGCCGAAAACCCGATGCTGGCCGGACTGGCGGGCCATGCCTCGGTCCGCGGAACTCCACCCGCGTTGCCCCGGGGGCGCTCCCGCCGCCGACCTTGGCTGGCGGCGGGAGCGCTGGCTTTCGCGGTCCCCGTGGCCCTGTGGCTGAGACCGGTGCCTGTCGGCCCGTCTCCGGGAAATTTCCAATTGGTTGCCAACGGCAGTTTTGAGGACGGATTGCGTGACTGGTCTCCCCAGGTGCCGGCGCACTCCGACATATACGGATCGTTCACGGCTTCCGCGGACAAAGCCTTCCTGGGCCGATGGTCGGCGCGGTGCCGCTCCGTCGCCGAATTCAGGAAGGCCGGTTACGCATTCCTGGGCAACCCCATACCGGTTGAACAGGGCCGGCGTTATGTGCTGAGCGCCGCCTTCGAAACATCGGACATGAAAACCGGCTCCATGTCGGTGGACCTGAGCGAACCGAGCTACCACATCCGCCTCGAAAGCCGGCCGGGCTACCCCGGCTGGCAATTCCTGCATGAGGAATTCACAGCCGCGTCAAGAACCGTGCAAATCCGCCTGGTGCACGACGGAGATTATTGTCCGCGGGGTGAAACCGGATACATCGACGCCGTGGCGTTGACCCCGGCGGAGGAATTCACCCCGGCACCCTCCACCATGGGACTGCCGGCGCAGGCCATGGCGGATGTTGGCACGGTTTCGATCTTGCAACCGGCGCCCGCCGCCGGACCCGTCGTGAGCCTGCATGTGTCCGGGGATGGAAAACAGGTCCTTTCCCTCGACAGCGAAGCCGACATCCGCGCGCACGAACTCCCGGGCGGAACCTTCGCGCCGGTTTCCGGATCAGGCAAGATCCGGGGAACAGCCATGCAGGCGAGCGCCTTCGATCCATCGGGAACCCGTGCCGCGGTGATCTCACCCAAGGGGACGGTGTTCCTTCGGGAGATCCGGAATACCGAACCGGTGGCGGAAATGGCTCTGCAGGCCAAGGCTTGTTCGGTGGCATGGTCTCCCGACGGCGCCCGGTTGGCCGCGCTCGACGAGGCCGGTGGAATCCGCGTGACGGAAATCGCGAGCTTGCGGATGGGCCTGGACTTCAAGACTGGCATGAAAAACCCGGGCCATGCCGCCTGGTCTCCCAATGCCTTAAACCTAGCCGTGGCATCGACGGACTCGCTCGTGGTGATGGACGCCAAGACGGGAGAAAGACGCTGGCAAGCCCGGCATGCCGGCACCGTCTTCACGGCCGTGACATGGGCGAACGAAGGGAACGGCCTGTTCACGGGAACGGCAGATGGAAAACTGGCCGCTTGGAATTTGAAATCGGAAACACCCGTGGCAATAGTCCAGGCGCATGTTGGACCAGTGGACACTCTCGCGTTCTCGGCCGATGGCACGCGCCTGGCTTCCGCCGGCGACGACAGGAGCGTGGCCCTCTGGGAGCCGGTAAATCTGAAGGAACGGGGCCGGGCAAGGGCGTTCAACACCCGGGCAAGAGCGCTGTCGTTTTTTCCCGCCGACCCGGGTTGCCTCATGCTCGGCACTCATGATGGGTTGCTGTTCATGTGGGAAACGGGATCGTCCAAAGCAGTTGGAGGCGCGCCATGAGCGGAACATCCCATCCCGGCCTGCCATTCAATCCCTACAAGGCGTGGCTGGGGATTGATGTCACCGGCCGCAAACCTACCCATTACGAACTGCTGGGGCTGGAGTTCGGTGTGGTGGATGCCGCTACGGCCAAGGCATCAGTGCTGGAACGGTCCGCCAAGGTTCGCCACTACCAGGCCGGCAAGCATGCCGACCTGGCCGCGCAAGTCCTTGATGAACTGGCGGAAGCCCAACTGGTGCTGACAAACGCCGAGAAGAAAAAGGAATACGACAAAAAGTTTCCTATCGTCTCCGTCACCTTAGTCACCCAGGAAAAAGAACTCGCACCAACGCCGTCCCCTTTCGACAACCCGTCGAGCGAAAAAAAAATCACGAGCATTTTCCAGAAAGATCAGCAATCCACCGAAAAAGAAAACAGGATATCGAATACCTCCAGCTCTTGCGATCGTTATTCTGGTCCTGACTGTGATCGGACATGTAACCTTGGGTTTGGGCACCTATGCGTGGTTGATGGGTGGTAGCGATCCAAAACGGAATGAGGTGAAAAACGAGCGACCGGCAGTCGTGCAGTCACAGCCAGTGATGGAATCCAAACTATCGCAAAGCGGTGACCGAAAGGAGCACCAGGAAATCCGTTATAACGGGAATAAGCCACTTTCTGGTGTTGGATTAGCGTTAGCGGACGGGAAATCCAACTCATCGAATACTAAAAGCAAAGAAGGTATCACCACGACCAGCGGTCAATCCGCTGGCACGGATTCAAGCGGAATGGGCGATCCGAAGCCGACAAACTCCAATTCAAATCTTCGCGAATCAGGCAAAGATTCCACACAGCCATCCAAAATCACAAACAGTATCGGAATGGAATTAGCCTTTATTCCCAAAGGGAAATTTCTGATGGGTTCATTGGAAACCGAACAAGGTCATGAAAAATTGGAATCGCCCCAACATGAGGTGGTTATAAGCCGAAATTTTTTTATTGGAATATACGAAGTAACACAAAATGAATACCTGAAGGTTACAGGGAAAAATCCAAGTTATTTTCAAGAAGAAAAAACCAACACCGACACATCTCGATATCCTGTGGAACAAGTAAGTTGGAACGATGCTGTAGAATTTTGCAATCAACTTTCCCAACTGCCTGAAGAAAGGAAATATAAAAGAAATTATCGTTTACCAACTGAAGCAGAATGGGAATATTGCTGCAGGGCGGGATCTACCGACTTGTATAGTTTTGGAAACAATAACAGTAACACAGGCGATTTTGGTTGGTTTGATAACAATTCCGAGAAAATGACCCATGCAGTAGGTAAAAAAAAACCTAATTCTTGGGGACTATTTGATATGCATGGAAATGTCTTTGAATGGTGTTCTGATTGGCTTGATGGTTACAAATTGTCCGACAACATCGATCCAATCGGACCTGCAAACGGACAATCGAGGATTTTCAGAGGTGGCGGTTGGGATTGGGGACCACCGATTGGTCGATCAGCGCGTAGAGTTTGGTCAAATCCTTCTGAAAAATACAATGCTCGAGGGTTTCGAGTGGTGCTTAATTTTAACGACAATACAGACAGCGGTTTAAGACAAAATTCAAATGTTTATCCGGCTAAAAAAATATTCTTGTCAGAATTATCTCAGCCAAAATGGCTTGCTGAGGAACCATGGCGAAGTCTCAAGGATGATTATCAACAACCAAATTCATTCCGCCTCCATCCATTTCATGGCCCTAAAGTTGCGATAGCACGGCACGACATCGACTCCTACATGGCTTTCAGTTCGAAGGTGCGCCTGGATGCCGACCCCGGTAGTCCCATTAGATTCGCCGTTAGAGTTGACGATAAAATCCTGTGGCAATCACGCGACCTGGCAAAAAAGGGTGATGCCGATGAATGCTGGATCGATGTTCGCGGGCGCAAGCAAATCAACCTTCTAACGCGGGCGCGCGACAGTCACAAGTCCGCTTGGGCTACTTGGCAAGACCCCCACTTCATCAATTCGAACGACTATGATGAAAAAATTAAGGCATATCAAAAACCGATTGATGATCCAGCGGTCACCAACTATTGGAACGACATTGGAAATCCGCCATTTGGCACAACGCCGATGCCGCCCGTTGCAACTTCGCGAATCCGGTTTGTTGAACCATTGCAACTGATGACAAAAGAGGTAGTCCAGCGCAACTCCAATATGTCCGTCAAGACTGCGGTATCCATTTACAAACATCACCTCTCGAAACGGGAAATGGAGGGCAACAAGATAACCTTGGATAAATTGACTCAAAACGGATGGGGTGTCGACAAAACAATTGGTTACCTGCTGTCAGAACCATTATTTGGCGGTCCACACGATATCAAAGACAAAGACATGATCTTTTTGACTTCAAGGGTAGATCCTAAATTAAACAATACCCAATATTTATTATCGAATCAGGTCAATCTTCAAACCGACCATATTGTGGTCTTCATTGGATGGGTTTTCACGAGGAGGATACCCGGGACCATTCCGGTTGCCATTCGTCGTAATCCCGGCATCGGAAACACATTCACTCACGCCCTGCTTGTGGGGGATGATGCCATCAGATCCAACAAAAACATTCAAGTCCTAGGCACTTTTTTCATTTATGAAAAGGATCCGAATATCAAGCAGGCCGATACCGGCACTGGTTCACCATCCGTCCCAAACCAGAACAACTCCTCCGCATCGCCAAGCAACAAAACATCCGGATCGCAAACATCGGATAATTCCCACCATCAATTTGACGCCAAGGCCTTGGCCGCTGGTGGGCAAGCAATATTCAGTCTTTTCCGCGAAAAAAATGGCCATCCGGAGGCTTACTTTACTGGAAATATTGTTGAAAATACAAGGATGTCCAGTCTTGGATGGAAAAGCCTGGGGATGATCGGCAAGGCCAGCAACACACCTCAAAAAGAAAATATTGTTCTAAAAAGATTGCCAAATAATCAAGGAATTCCGGAATATCCCCAATATTTTATTGGTTCCCCTCCCAACGAAAGAATCAATTCAGCCCCAGGCCATGGTTGGGTTTGGCTAGAACAGAAACCTGGACTGATCGAGTGCCTCCTGATGCGCACCAAGCGGGAAGGCTTGTACAGCCTTGTCACCGACAAGCAGGAGATCGCCTCGCGCATGAAAACCGGCCAATGGACTATTGAAAAGCGGTTTTATATTTTGCCACCGGATTAACAGGGAATTCCACATTGGGCCAGTCAGGCAAAACCAATTTCATCGGCATCGACCTTGGCACCACCTTCTCGGCCATGGCGTTCATCGACTCGTTCGGCAGGCCTTCGACCATCCCCAATTCCAATGGCAACAACACCACGCCCAGCGTCGTGCTCTTTGGAGCCGACGGCATCATCGTCGGCGAGGAAGCCGTGCAGGCCGCCACCATGGAAGCCGACCGGGTGGCCGAGTGCGCCAAGCGCGACATGGGTTCCCGGCACTTCCGCAAGTCGCTGGGCGGAAAGCAACTGCCCCCCGAGGTGATCTCCTCCTACATCCTGAAAAAACTCAAGGCCGACGCCGAACGCAGGCTTGGCCCCATCAGCCACGCGGTGATCACCGTGCCGGCCTATTTCGATGAAAAACGCCGGCAGGCCACCGTGAACGCCGGCAGGCTCGCCGGTCTCGAGGTGCTTGACATCCTCAACGAGCCCACAGCCGCGGCCATCGCCTACGGGTTCCATCGCGGCTTCCTGAAGCACGGCAACCACGACGCCGAGAAGCCGATCCGGGTTCTGGTGTACGACCTGGGAGGCGGCACCTTCGATGTCACCCTCATGGAAATCAAGGGAGACCATTTCCGCACGCTGGCCACCGACGGCGATGTGAAACTTGGTGGCCGCGACTGGGACGAAAAACTGGTGAACCTGATCGCGGAACGGTTCATCCGCGAACATCGGGAGGATCCGCGCCAGAACCAGGAATCGCTCTACGACCTGTACCGGGCCGCTGAAACGGCGAAACGCACGCTCACCGAACGGGAGCAGGCGCTGGTGGTGATGAGCCATGTCGGCACACGGTTCAAGACCACCATCAACCGGGCCGATTTCGAAGGCGCCACCGCGGCGCTTCTCAACCGCACGCGCATCACCACTGAAATCGTGCTCCAGCAGTCCAAGCTCACATGGAATGATGTCGACCGGGTCCTGCTGGTGGGCGGATCATCGCGCATGCCCATGGTGGAACGAATGCTGAAGGAGGTCACGGGCAAGGACCCCGACCGCTCGGTATCGCCCGACGACGCCGTGGCCCAGGGAGCGGCGCTTTACGCGGAACTGATGATCCAGAAGCGCGGGCTGGGAACGGCGCACAACCAGTTTTCGGTGACGAATGTGAACTCGCACAGCCTGGGCATCATCGGCATCAAGCCCGACACGGGCCGGCGGATGAACAGGGTGGTGATCCCCAAGAATTCCCCGCTGCCGGCGATGGCCAAGATGAACTTCACCACGCACAGGCCCGACCAAAGGTCGGTGCTGGTGACGGTGGTGGAGGGGGAGAGCGAAGACCCGGAAGCGTGCACGCCCGTCGGCCAGTTCATGGTGCGCGACCTGCCGCCGGGCCTGCCGGCCAAGTGGCCGGTCCAGATTGTGTACCAGTACTCCGAGAACGGCTGCCTGAAGGTGAACGCCATGGTGGCGGGCCAACAGCAGGGCGCGTCAACGGAGTTCGTGCGCGACAACAGCCTGTCGGATGACGACCTGATGGCTTGGGGGCAGCGATTAAAGTCTAGTAATGACTATTTTGCTGTTTAATTATGGAGAATATAATGAGTCACACTTGTTCAATAAAGGTTTTAAAAGGTGAAACAATCTATGGGCCATTCAACTACACCCAGATACAGAAACTAATAAAAGTAGGCAGGCTGATTCATAGCGATATGGTCTCAATAGATGGTTCGCCATGGGTGCCATTATCTCAAGTATTGAAACCACAATTAGGCATTCAGCAACAAGTAACACCGACAAATCCGATAGCAGAAATTATTTCATACAATTCAAAATATAAACAAGAAAATTACCAATCAAATGATGCCCACTCAGAAGAAACAATGAAGAAAGATAAAAGCGTAGAACTGAATGACCTTGGAATTAATAATTTTTCTACAGAAACAACTCACAACTTGCAGTCTTCTCAATATCAACAAGGAGGATCAATAAATCAAGCAAATAATTATGTAAGCTCTTCAAGTCAATATCAACAAGTTTCAAATCAATACGAAAATCAACAGTATTTGGTCCACTCCTCACTTTCCATGGTTGGAACACCTTTGAACCTTGGCTATTTATTAACAGTTGGCTTGAGTATAATAAGTCTATTATTTCCTTGGTACGGCGCATCCGGCAGTTTTTCCTCTAGTGACATCGGTGGATTTAATGTCAATTTCAATCTAATCGGCATCCTTTATTTTCCATGGGGTCCAATGAGTCTTATGCTTGGGATAGCATCAATAATTATTTTCCTAATTTTTCCACACAAAATTATCCTTTTATCAGTCTCGTTGTTTAATTTGCTAGTTGTGCTTAGCTGCAGCCTCATGATCTTTGCAATCCCGAGTATTTCTGCCACATCAAATGTGGATATTGGCGGAGTTGGTGTTTCCGCTTATGCTGGATTCGGATTCACATGGGGGTACTGGGTATCATTAGCGACAGGTTGCTTATCATCAATATATCTTATTTCCAATATTCTACTTTCACCACACAGATTAATTAACCGCAATACGCCTTTCTAGAAATAAAAACTAAATTCAATCTGGAAACAAAACATGCGTGGTGAAATAGTTGATTTTTCATTTCAAACTGGTACCGGAATTATTTCATCCATCAAGGGTGATCGATTCTTATTTATAGGATCGGAATGGAAAGGAACCGGATTTCCAGAACGTGGCCTATTAATCGATTTTGAACCTCGAGGAAACTATGCATACCAAATATATCCATTAAAATTTACAAACAAATCCAAAGATAAGCTAGTTGCCGGATTGCTTGCCCTATTCCTTGGTTGCTTCGGGGTTCATAAATTTTATTTAGGTTTTCCTGTTCCAGGATTGATTTTTCTCCTCATTAACACAACTGGTATACCGCTAAATTGTGTAACCTTTGGTATGCCAATTGTTACCACAGCAATGATTTCGTTTATTGAAGGGATAATTTACTTGAGTAAAACAGATTCGGATTTTTATCAATCGTACGTGATTGATAAAAAAGAATGGTTTTAATTGGTGACAGGTTTAATCGATAATCCTATGGGTTACTTGTCGACTCGATTTAACAACATTGGAGTGTTTGTCATGAATAGAAGATCCGTCGGGCTTTATTTTGTTAAATTGATGCTTTTTACTTTCACATTAATTGCTATTGGTTGTGCAGGTTCGCGAATTAATTCAGCTAATTTTAGCAAAATTACAGATGGCATGACGAAAGCTGATGTGGAATCCATTCTGGGTCCAGGGAAAGTTCAAAGCAGTAGCAGCGCTTCAGTCCCAGGATTTAGTGGAGCAGGAATATCGGTTCCTGGGCAATCAATGGCAGGAGAAAATCTTGTTTGGCAGGAAGGAGCGAAAGTCATTACAGTAGTGATTCTCAACGGTAAAGTTATTGCGAAAGCCGCAAACGGCCTCTAGACATGATTCCGGTCATGCGGATCTCGTGGACCGCATTTTCGAGAACTTTGAAGATTAATATCATAGTTGGGACCCGGCGCCTGACGGCGCCCGGCTCCCAAAATCCCTGCCCCGTTTAACCGGCGCCTGACGGCGCCCGGCTCCGAAATCCTTGCCCCGTTTAACCGGCGCCTGATGGCGCCCGGCTCCGTAATCCTTGCCCGTTCACCCGGCGCCTGACGGCGCCCGGCTCCGTAATCCTTGCCCGTTTACCCGGCGCCTGACGGCGCCCGGCTCCGAAATCCTTGGCCGTTTACCCGGCGCCTGACGGCGCTCGGCTCCAAAATCCTTGCCCGTTTACTTGGCGCCTGACGGCGCCCGGTTCCCCAATCTCACTCATACCCCCGGCCAGCCGGGGAACAACTCACCCGTGGTTTCAAGGCGTGGGGCCGGCGGCGCTTGGGCAATCATCGCCTCAAGCGTCTCAAGCCGGTCGGCCTCCGCGGGAGGCTTGTCGCGGCGCCAGCGGGAAATGCGCGGAAACCTGAGCGCCACCCCCGAGCGGTGCCGGGGCGACCGGCCAATCCCCTCAAACGCCAGCTCAAACACATGCTCGGGGCGCACCGTGCGCACCGGACCGAACTCCTCAAGCCCGGAGGCGCGGATGATTCCGTCGAGTTCTCGCATCTCCTTGTCGTCGAGGCCCGAATAGGCGCTCGCCACCGGCACCAGTTCATCGCCTTTCCACACGGCGAAGGTATGGTCGGTGAACAGCCCCGCGCGCCTGCCGCTGCCCCGCCTCGACATCACCAAGACAGCATCGATCACCCGGGGATCCACCTTCCATTTCCACCAGTCGCCCCGAACGCGCCCCGCGCGGTAGGGGGAGGAAAGCCTCTTGAGCATGACACCCTCGGCCCGGTGTTCCGCGGCGCTGGCCCGCAGGCCGGCGATCTCGTTCCATTCGCCATCCAACAGGGGCGAAATCATCAGGTGGTCGCCCAAGAGCGGGCCCAGAACGCGTTCCAGCAGCGCCCGACGCTCCCGCAAGTTAATCTCCCTGATGTCCGCTCCCGCATGTTCGAGCATGTCGTAGGCGATCACGGCCACGGGCACCTCGCGCAGCAGTTTCCTGGGCACCATGGACCGGCCGATGCGCCTTTGCAGGTCATGAAACGGAAGGATGGAACCGGCCCTGCGGGCGACGATCTCGCCGTCGATGATCGTGCCCTCGGGCAGGCGGTCGAGCAGGCCCGCCACCTCGGGGAACCTGTCGGTGACAAGTTCCTCGCCCCGGGTCCACACATGCGCTCGCCCGCCCCGCCGCACCACCTGGCAACGGATTCCGTCCCACTTCCATTCCGCCTGCCAGTCGGAACGCGGGCCAAGCGACTCGGGTGATTCCTCCAGGGGCGAGGCCAGGAAGAACGGCCTTGGCGAGGATGGGTCGGCCGCGGCGTCATCGGTGGCCAACTGTTCCAGCAGCGCTGGGGTTGGCTTCCAGTCGCCCATCAGGCGCTCCTCGACCCTCGACTGCGGAACCGCCAGAGCCTCGGCCACTCCACGCACCAGCAACCCCCGCGAGACACCCACGCGAAACGCGCCCGTCACCAGCTTGTTCCAGACAAACCGTTCGCCGGGGGGCAGGCGGCCCCACGCCTCGAGCATGATGGCGCGCTGGTCGGCAGGGGTCGCCCCCGCCAAGGGCATCAGGCGCTCCTCCACCCACCAGGCCAGCCCGCGGTCCTCGGCGCCGTCCCCCGGCGGCACGATCAGGTTCACCGTTTCCGCGGTGTCGCCCACGGCGGTGGCGCACTCGTCGTACAGCCAGTCGGGGATGGCGGCGGCGCGGGCGGCCCAGGCGCGCAGGTCGGGCCTCCTGACCCCGAGCCTCGGCCTGCGGCCCAGCAGAAAATGCACGGCCCAGGCCGCGTCGGCGGGAGGCGCGACCTTGAAGTAGCGGGTGAGCGCCTCCACCTTGTCATGGGTGCGGGCCGAGACATCGAGTCGCCTGTAAAGGTCCGCGAAGTCCCTCATGGCGAATCCGCCGCCGGGGCGTCGTCCGCCTCGCCCGTCCAGCGCGTGGCCAAGGGGCCCGCCTGCAACCCCTTCTCGGATAGGAAGCGGCTCAACACCGAAACCTGCCCGTGCGTGACCAGCACCCGCTCGGCGCCCGTCGCGTCGATGGACGCCAGCAGGCCGGGCCAGTCGGCATGGTCGGAAACCACAAAACCCCTGTCGGCGCCTTGCCTGCGACGCGAACCGCGCACCTGCATCCAGCCCGAGGCGAACGCCACCGAGGCATCGCCAAACTTGCGAATCCAAGGCGAGCCCTGCGCCGATGGAGGGGCCAGCACCAGGCAGCCTTCCCAGCCCTCAGGCGGCGGACCGTCCCCCGCGGGCCGGGTGGTAGGCAGGGCGACCCCGGCCTCGCGGTAGGCGGCGGTCATTCCGGCCACGGCGCCATGTTCCACAATCGGCCCGGGGCCGTCGTTCCCCACCATGGCCAATAGCCGTTGCGCCTTGCCCAGCGAGTAGCCCAATAGAACGGCAACCCGGCCTTGGCTGGCGCAGGCGCGCCACCAGACGAGGATTTCCTCCCTCAGGTTCCCGGCGGTGGTCCAGCGGTATATCGGCAGGCCGAAGGTTGACTCGGTGATGAAAACCCGGCAGCGCACCGGTTCAAAAGGCACGCAGGTGGGGTCGGCGCCGTCCTTGTAGTCGCCGCTGGCCACCCAGACATCGCCCTTGTGTTCCACACGCACCTGCGACGAACCCAAAATGTGCCCGGCGGGGTGGAGTGAAATCGTGACGCCGTTGTGGACAACCGCTTGGCCATAGGCAACGCCCTCAAGGGGCGCGTCTTTTCCAAGCCGGGAGCGCAGCACCGGCAGGCCATCGGCGGCGGCGAGGTAATGGCGTGATCCGGTTCTGGCGTGGTCTGAATGGCCGTGGGTGATGACGGCCCGATCCACGGGGCGCCACGGGTCGATGAAAAAATCCCCCGCCTCGCAGTACAATCCGTCGGCGGTGACGCGCAGCAGGTCGCCCATGCACCCATGGTAAGTCGATGCCGATGACAACGGACACGATCGAGGTCGAACTGCCCGACGAGGCGGCGACGGCGCGCGCGGGGCGCCTGCTGGGCCGGATGGCGATGGCCGGGACGGTGGTGGCCATGATGGGCCCGTTGGGAGCCGGGAAAACGACATTCACCCGGGCGATGGCCGAGGGTTTGGAGGTGGCGGACACCGGGGCCGTGAGCAGCCCGACCTTCACCTTGCTGCAGCATTACCCGGGCCGGCTGACGATGCACCACAGCGACGCCTACAGGCTCAAGAATCCCGCCGAGTTCGACGACCTGGGGGCGGCGGAGTGGCTCAGCGCGGGGGGGGTGTGCGTGGTGGAATGGGCCGACCGCGTGGCCCACCTGCTGCCTGACGACCTGCTGGCCCTGGCGCTTGAGATCGCGGGGCCGGTCGGGCGCGTTTTGAGGGCCCGGGCGACGGGGCCCGAGCACGCGGCGCTACTGGAGCGCTGGCGAGCCGGCCTGGTCGGCTGGTGAACAACAAAATCAGCGATCAGGAATATCGCGGGTGGCCTCGCGGAAGGCCTTGAGGGTCTGCCGGCCGGCCTCGACGGGATCGGGCAGCGGGAAAATCTCAGCCGAGAGGTAGCCCTGGTAGCCGGCGCCCTGCAGCAACCCCACCACGGCCTTGAAGTCGGTATGGCCCAGGCCCATCGCCCGGCGATTGGAATCGGCGAAATGGACATGGCCGAGCGAAGCGCCAACCTTGGCGACCGAGGCCGCCCACGACGCCTCCTCGATGTTCATGTGGAACAGGTCGGCCAGCACCTTGGCATTCTTGCGACCGACCCGGCCCAACAGGTCGAGCGCCTCGTCGACGGTGCGCAGGAGGTTGGTTTCGTAGCGGTTGAGCGGCTCCACGAGGAAGTGCTGGCCCATTTCCCCGGCCACATCGGCCAACTCGGCCACGGCTTCGGCCAACCAGTCGAGCGCTTGGACGCGGGTCACCTCGCCCTCGTGCCGGCCCTGCATCGATCCCAAAATCACCGGCGCCCCCAACCTGCCACCGGCAAGGATCATTTCCTTGAGAAATTGGCGGGCCCGGAGGCGGACATTCGCGTCGGCGGAGGTGAGGCTGAGCTTGTGCTTCAGGAAACCGGCGCCCGAACCCAGGGCGGCCAGCCCCAGGCCATGCCGGCGCAGGATGGCGGCGACGGGGTCGGCGGGAAGCGACTCGGGGCCCGGGGCGAAGATCTCCACGCCGTCAAAACCCAGCGCCGCGGCTTGATGGCACCCCTGGTCGAGGTCGCCATGGAACACGAAGGGTCCCGAGGCGGCCTCGGGAACAAGGCAAATGGTGATGGCGCTGCGCATGATGAAAATTCCGGGGAGGGTTTCCGGAGGCCTTGGTCAAGCTGGCATGGCCGGCACCAGATCCCTAGCTTGTTCTATAGGGAGGATGGCGTCGTGCCGCGCACCAGCGACATCACATTGCGGCAAGTGCAGGAGCGCATCAAGCGCCTGTATGGCGCCAAGGACGAGGCCCGGGGCGCCAGCGGCACCTTCCTCTGGTTCATGGAGGAGGTGGGGGAATTGGCCACGGCGCTCAGGGGCGGTGAAACGCCCGAGCAGGTGGCGGCCGAATTCGCCGATGTCCAGGCTTGGCTCGCCACGCTGGCGAACATCGCGGGAGTTGACCTTGGCGCCGCGGTCTCCGCCAAATACGGGCTATCCTGCCCGGGTTGCGGGGCCGAGCCTTGTTCCTGCCCGTCCCACGAGAAACCGTGAGCAGTTTCATGTTGCCGCGCGTTCTGGCCTTTTTGTGGCTCGTTTCCTGCGGTGCCGGCGGCATGCTCGCCGCCCCGGGACTGCTTTCCGTGTCCGCCGGCTGGCCGGCCCAAGGCGGACAGGGCGTGGTGAAATCCGGTTGCCCGTTTCCTTTGCGCGCCACGGTCCGGTTCGAGCGACCGGAAGAATCCGCCGGTTGCAAGATCCTCGTGGAAACGCGCGACCCCTCCGGCAACCCGTGCGTCACCCCGTTTCCGCTCGACGGCTTGGGTGAGGGAACCCACGCGGTTTCGTTGCTGGCGCGGCACACCGGCAGCTGGATTCAGCCGCTGCGGATCACCCTCAGGCAAGCCGACGGCACGGCCATCGGTTCACTCGATATCGCCCCCTCGGCCATGAAGACGCTCGCCGCCCACCAACCCGTTGTTCTGGCCATGGGAGCCAAGTTTCCGGAATTGGAACGCGTCCTGGGAAGGCTCGACCGCCAAGTGGCCGCCGGCGCGTCCGACCAGGCCGATGCCCGCGACGCGGAACCGTACGCGGGAATGGTGCCGGTGGAAAAACCCGACATCCTTCCCGTGGATCCATCGGGGTTCCTCGGGGTGGACATGGCGATTGTGAGCCTTTCAGACTCATTCATGTCGGCGTGGATGGCCCCCGCCCACTCCAAAAGGCGCGAGGCGCTGGGTGGCTGGCTCGCCGATGGCGGCCGCTTGGTGGTCGGCCTTGAACAAGGGAGCCAGGCCAATCTCGCGGCCTTTGGCAAGTCGCTTCAGCTCGGGGTGAAATGGCCCGCCGAAGCGGCGAAGGCGCAGGAAAGCCGGCGCGTGCCCGTTTCGTCGCTGCCCCGGTGGGTGGCTGGGAACTTGCCACCGCTGGCGGCGCGCCCCGTGACAACGCTCGAGGCCACTCCGGGCTCGGGCGAGATCCTCGCAAGGGAGCCAAGTCCCGGCAGGGGGCCGAGGCCGATGTTGGTGCAGGGTGGAGCGGGCCGCGGATGGGTGCTGGTCTCCGCGGTGGCTTTGGAACCCTCGGAGGAAACCGCCCGGCAGGAAAAGGAAATCTGGCGCGGGTTCTGGGGCAAGGTCCTGGCCGATGGCGGCCTTCCCGCGGCGCGTTCGTCGGGCTCGGCCTTCCTCGATAACCTCGCCGACACCGGCGTCGCCGTCGTGCCCTTCGGCTGGGTGGTTCTCATCATCCTGGCGTTGGGAGCGCTTTACGGACCGGTCGACTACCTGCTGGCCGACCGCCTGGCGCGGCGCCCCGCCGCAACTTGGCTCAGCTTCCCGATCCTGGCCATCGCCTCGACGGCCGCGATCCTTGCAGCGACCCGGCTCACCCGGGGAGACAAGCCCGTCGAGCGGTGGTTCAGCCTCGTGGACATCGATACCCGGGTGGAATGCCCGCGCGCCTGGGGCGAGGTGATTTTGGCCCGCGTGGATCCCCGGGGCAGCCGACATGATGTGGCGCTGTCGCCCTCGGCGGAATGGTTCGATGTCGCGGAGTGGCGCGCGGCGCCCGTGGGCCCCGTGACCGTGGAAGACAGGCCGCGTCCCGTTCCCCCGCTGGCAACGAGGGCGGTATCCGAACAGGCGCCGGACCTTTCGGCGGTGACGGGATTGCTGTGCCCGCCGGGAGGCGAACAGGTGCTGGCCGGCCGGTTCGCCGCCAAGCTGGTGAAAAGTCCACTGGTGTCGTCGCTGAGGCCGTCGCGAACGGCGCCCCACCTTCATGGAACCATCGCGAACCACCTCCCGATCGACCTGACCGATGTCGTGCTCCTGCACGCGGGCCGGATGCAGGCGCTGGGAGACCTGCCGGGCCGGGGCGGTCGCGTGCTCGTGGAAACACTCCGGTTGGGCGATGCCGGGGAGGCGTCGGAAACCTGGCGGGTGCTCATGCACCAGGGGGCCGGATTGGTGGAAGGCGGGCGGGTGATCGGGGGGCGGGAGCAGGCCCGGCCGTCGTTGCCCGCGGCTTTCCAGCCGTTCCTTTTCGCTCGGCCCGAGGCGTCCGACGCCGCGCGCTCGATGGGCCTGGGCTGGGACCAGTCGTGGCGGCTGCGCCGAATCGAGGACTCGTGGCGCGACGAGGTCGCGCTGGTGGGCCGCGCGGCGGTATCCCCCGCGAACCTCACCTTGGACGGAATTCCTGCCACCGCGGATCCGGAAAGGGGCGCCGTGCTCGTCCGCGTCCTGTTGCCGGTGGACCGCACCGTGGAGCCGACGGAATGATCGAGACACGCGACCTCACCAAGACCTACGGCGACCTGTACGCGCTGAACAGGCTCACGCTGAAGCTTGAGCCCGGAGATGTCTACGGCTTCATCGGCCCCAACGGCGCCGGCAAGACCACGACCATGCGCATCCTGGCCACCCTCCTGAACCCCACCTGGGGAGAAGGCTTCGTGTGCGGCCATTCCATCCATACCAACCCGCGCGAGATCCGCCGCGCCGTGGGATACATGCCCGACTTCTTCGGCGTCTACGACGACATGAAGGTGATCGAGTACCTCGAGTTCTTCGCGAGCGCCTACCGCATCGGCGGGGAGGCGCGCCGCAGGAAGTGCGACGAGGTGCTCGACCTGGTGGACCTGGCCTTCAAGCGCGAGGCGCTGGTCACCAGCCTCAGCCGCGGCATGACCCAGCGCCTGGGCCTTGCCCGCGTGCTGCTCCACGACCCGCAGGTGCTGCTGCTGGATGAACCCGCCAGCGGACTCGACCCGCGCGCCCGCATCGAGATGCGCCGCCTGCTGAAAAAACTCAGGGGCCTTGGCAAGACGATCATGATTTCTAGCCATATCCTCCCCGAATTGGCCGACATCTGCAACAAGATCGGCATCATCGAGAAGGGCCAGTTGCTGTTCAACGGCGATGTCGCCGAGGCGATCCGGCAGGTCCGCCAGAATCCGGTGGTGCGGGTCGGCGTGGCCGACGGACGCGACAGGGAAGCCGCCGACCTGCTCGGAAAACACCCCGCCGTGCTCTCCATCGAGCCATGCAACGACCCGCCCTGCCTGCGCGTGACCCTCGCCCAGGGCACCATCGATCCGGGACCACTCGCCGATGCCCTGGTCGGCGCCGGCTTCCGCCTCCGCCTGCTCATGGAGGAGGAGATCGACCTTGAGGATGTCTTCCTCGGCATCACCAAGGGAATCACGAGCTGAGGCCAATCGCATGCGCGTCGTCGTCACGGGAGGCGCCGGGTACATCGGCAGCCACACGGCAAGGCTGCTGGCCGGTTCAGGCCACGATGTCCTCGTGTACGACAACCTCTCGAGGGGCCACAGGCGCGCCGCCGAACTGGCCGTCGGCCCCGGCCGGCTGGCGGAGGGCGACCTGCTCGACGAGGACCGCCTCGACCACGCCCTGCTGGCCCACCGGGCCGAGGCCGTGGTGCACTTCGCTGCCTACGCCCTCGTGGGAGAGTCGGTTGCCAACCCCGGCCTGTACTGGCGGAACAATGTCGGCGGAACCTTGGCCCTGCTGCGCTGCATGGCCCGCCAAAAGGTCGGGCATATCGTCTTTTCCTCCACCTGCGCGGTCTATGGCGAACCCGGGGGCGCCGACATCGCCGAGTCGCTGCCCAAGGGCCCGGTGAACCCCTATGGCGAAACCAAGCTCTCTTCCGAATGGGCGCTGGCGGCGCATGCCCGGGCCCACGGCATCGGGGCGACGGCCCTGAGGTATTTCAACGCGGCGGGGGCCGACCCCGACGGCCTGCTGGGAGAAGACCACGACCCCGAATCCCACCTGATTCCGCTGGCCCTCGACGCTGTGGCGTTTTCCGGTCGCAATCTGAAGGTGTTCGGCACCGACTGGCCCACTCCCGACGGCACCTGCATCCGCGACTATGTCCATGTGGCCGACCTCGCCGACGCCCATGCCAGGGCCCTGTCCACCAGCAGGCCGGGCGTTTTCCGGGCCATTAACCTGGGGACGGGCCGCGGGGCCTCCGTGCGCGAGGTGATTGAGATGGTTGCCGCCGTCACGGGCAAGCCCGTGCCCCATGCCCCGGCGCCGAGGAGGCCGGGCGATCCATGCCGGTTGGTGGCGGGTTCCGGACTCGCAGGCGAGGAACTCGGCTGGGTTCCCCGGTTCTCCGACCTGCGGACCGTCGTCGAAACGGCCTGGCAATGGCGCCGGAGACATCCGGGGGGTTACAGGTCCGCCTGAACCTTGCGCCGCGCCATCGATTCGATCACGATGTCCACAAGGGAGGACCGGAAAATGAAAAGTGTGATCAGCAAGGCGATCGGCGTGGCGGCGGTGGCCTGCTGCCTGATGGCGGCTTGGGCGGCGCGTGACGCGGCCGTTCCCGACATGAAGTTCAACGATGTCAGTGAGATCGCCCCGGGCGTCTTCTTCCGTTATTCCTCGATCAGCGCCACCGACCCGTCGGTGCCCTTCGGCGGTTGCAACAACACATGGGTCGTCTTCAAGGAGTTCGTGGTCGTGATCGACGCGAACTTCCCCAAGGAAGCCGAGGATGTGATCGCCGCCATCAAGAAAACGACCGACAAGCCCATCCGCTATGTCTTCGATACGCACCACCATGGCGACCATGCCTATGGCAACACGGTGTGGGCCAAGGCGGGGGCCAAGGTGATCGGCCATGTGAATTGCTCGCGGCTGCTTGAGATGAACGGCCCCAAGCAATGGGCCGAGGCGGCGCGCGACCGCAAGGACATCGCCAACAACAAGCTCAAGACCGTGGACATCCCCTTCGACGAGAAGCATGTCATCGACGATGGCAGCCAAAGGGTCGAGTTCCATTATTTCGGCCATGCCCACACGCCCGGCGACGCCGTCGCCTACCTGCCCAAGCACAAGCTGCTTTGCACCGGCGACGCCTGCGTCAACGGCGCCTTCAACTTCATGGGGCACAGCAACTCGGCCTCATGGATCAAGGTGCTCGACCGCATGAAGGAACTCGATGTGGCGATGATCGCGCCCGGACATGGCAAGGTGACCACCAAGGACCTGCTCGACAAGCAGCAGCGCTATTTCGTGGACATGCGGGCCGCCGTCAAGAAGGGCATCGAGGAGAAGAAAACCCTCGCCGAGATCACCGAGGCCATAGGCATGCCCTGGTACAACGAATGGACTGGCAAGGACGCGTCGAAAATTCCCGACAATGTCGGGCATGTCTACAAGGAACTCACCGGAAAGATCGACCACTCGATGCTCGGCCGCGCCGACACCCCCGACGCCATGGGCCCCTATGGGCCCTCCCGCGGAGTCGATGTCGCCGGAAGGTGACAAGCGCAAGAGATCGGCTTTCGATCACGGATATTCAGAGATCGACTGCTGATAACAATAATTTCGGAAAGAATACTTGCAAAACCGAACATAGTATGATAATATGAATAAATTATTAGAAGGATAATGAAAATGGATAATATGTTGAATGTTATTATTTTCGTTGTTGCCATTCCCGCATTTCTATTGCTGACAGCCTCCACTCTCGTTGTTGTCAAGCAACAGACCTCTGTCATCGTAGAGCGGTTCGGAAAATATCACTGCATCATGGGGCCGGGATTAAACTTCAAGATTCCGATTGTAGATACAGTCGCCGCCCGCATGGACCTGCGAGTCCGACAACTCAATGTCAAGGTGGAGACCAAGACACAGGACAATGTGTTCGTGCATTTCGTGGTCGCGGTTCAGTTCCATGTGCTTTCCGGCAAGGTCTACGAGGCGCACTACAAACTCGCCAACTCCGAAATGCAAATAAATAGTTATGTTTTCGATGTTGTTCGCGCGCGTGTTCCTCAAGTGAAACTCGACGATGTTTTTGAGAAAAAGGACGAAATTGCCGACGCAGTGAAAAACGAACTTTCGCATGTCATGGATGACTTCGGTTACACGATCGTCAAGGCCTTGGTTGTGGACATCGAACCCGACCAAAAGGTCAAAGAAGCCATGAACGAGATCAATGCAGCGCAAAGAATGCGGTTTGCGGCCTCCGAAAAGGGTGAGGCGGAAAGAATTCTTAAGGTTAAGTCGGCTGAAGCCGAGGCCCAAAGTAAGGCCTTGCAAGGAAAAGGCATAGCTGACCAACGCAAGGCGATCATTGAAGGCTTGAGGGACTCAGTTGATGAATTCCAAAAATCAATCCCCGGTTCTTCGGCCCATGATGTGATGAACCTCGTGCTGATGACCCAATATTTCGACACGCTCAAGGAACTTGGCGCCACATCGGCGACCAAAACCATTTTCATACCACATTCACCCGGTGCGATATCTGACATCGCGTCACAACTGCGGATGGCGCTCATGACGGCAAACGAGGCGGAAAACAAGCAAAGTTAAATAGCACCCGTGATCCAAATAGAGGCCTAACCGTTGTGCCTTCCCCTGGCCCGCCAACCGGCCAGCGGGATCCCAAGCGCGATGGTTCCCAGGCTCAACAACGCCGGAACACGCTTGTCGGGTTGCATGATCACCGCGGCGATCGTCCAACCTGAAAGCCCCAGCACCAGCAGCGGTGGAACCGGGAAAAGCGGCGTGCGGAATGCCGAGGCCGGCAACCGCGCCCGAAGGGGGAAGATCGCCGCCACCACAATCGCGGAAACGGCGGTCAAACCCGTTGAGGTGTAATCCAGCAACTGCAGGAACGAACCCGAGCAGGCCAAGACAGAGGCGGTCATTCCCAGGCAGGTCACTGCGCCCGCCGGCGTGCCTCTCTTGGCGTGCCAACGCCCCGCAAACGGGAAAAAGGCGCCATCAGCGGCCATGGCCGCCAAAACGCGCGATCCCGCCATGAGGTAGGCGCTCACCGAGGCGACCAATCCTATGCCCAGCACCAGCGACACGCCGCGGCCGACTCCCGGCCCCAGAAGCGAGGTCATGGCCAGTTCCGCCACCCGACCGACATCCTCCATCGGCAAGGTGGCGAAAGATGCCGGGTCGACGGCATAGATGTAGAGGGAATTCAGCGCCAAGTACAGGAGGGTCACCAGAAGGCAACCTCCCACGAGGGCCCGTGGAACCATGCGGGGCGGATCCTTCAACTCACCGGCAAGGTAAGCCGCGGCATTCCATCCGGCATAGGCGTATCCCACATACACCAGCGACCCCGCGAGCACCGGCCATTCGCCGCCGGAAGGCCAGCCACCCCGGCGAAAATGGCCCCAGTCGCCGTTTCCCGACGCGAAGCCGATGATCACCAACGCCGACAGGATGCTGAGCTTGGCCACGGTCGTCCACGCCTGCGCCCCCGCCGATTCACCCCGGCCCAGGGAATGGGCCGCCGCGCACGAACCGATGAGGAATACGGCCATGGCGGGTTCGGCGAACGGTTGCCAATCGCCGGCCAAGCCACCCAGGAGGTAGCTGGAAGCCAAGCGGGCGATCACCGCCGTCGGCGCCGCGAATCCCAGCACGAAGGTGGCCCAGCCCACAACAACCCCGGCGCCGCGTCCGAACGCCTGACGGGCGAAAAGATAATCCCCTCCCACATGGGGCAGCATGGACGCCATCTCGGCCACCGTCATGGCGCCGGCAAGGGCCATGATCCCGCCCAACGCCCAAAGTCCCAGCAAGGACCACGGGTTGCCCGTCTCGCGCAAGGTGTAGCCGGAACTCGTGAGGATCCCGGCGCCCACCATCGACGCCACCACGAGGTAGACGCCCGTGGAAAGCCCGTATCCCCTTGGCGCGCCGGAACTCACTTTTCTGCCTTTTCAAACACCACGATGTAGTTCTCCTTCAGAACACCCTTGGTTTCCGAAACTTTCCTGAAACCAGCGGCGATCAATTCGGCTTCCACGACTTCCTGCCCGGCGCGCAAATGATCAACGATCCATGCCCGGCTGGTCCCCGGGATGCGAATGAAATCAATGAGGACAAGCTTTCCACCCGGCCTCATCGCGGCGCGGATGTCCTTCAGCATGATCCTGGGGTACTCGAAGTGGTAGTAGGTGTCGCAAATGAAAACGAGGTCGGCCGAGTTTTCCTTCAAGCGGGGCGAGGCATCGGCCCCAAGGATGGTCTTGATGTTGGCCAGCCTCTGGTCCCGGGATGTCTTCTCGATGTGCTCGAGGAATTCCCGGGCGATGTCCACCGCAAACACCTGCCCCTTGGGCCCCACTTCACGGGCGAACATGCGGGTGAACAGTCCCGTGCCGGCGCCAATGTCCGCGACGGTCATGCCCGGCTTGATCTGGCAAGCCTTGGCGATCGCCTCGCGCTTTTCAAAAATTTCCCGGCTTTCACCCTCGAATCGCTCCACGAAAGCCTTCACATCGGACTTGCGGAATGGGTCGTTGATGCCGGGCTTGACGCTCGCTTCCTGAGCCTCCACAGAAAAAACAAGCAACAGCCAACCGGCCGGGGCTAGCCATCGATTCATCACAAATCTCCGATTCATTAATCGGGATGCCTGATTCGGCGTACCTTCCCGACACCAAAATCGTATAATTCCAATGGAAGCCCGTCGTCGGAGATGACTTCCCACGAGGAAATCGACATGAAACCAATGAGTCCCATGGTCCTTGGCCTGATCGCCTTTCTGGCCGCATGCTCGTCAGCCAACGCTGCCATGCCCGTGCGCCTGATGATTGAGGACAATGCCGGCCTGTTTTCGGAAGCCGCCCGGGAAGAAGCGAAAGCCAAGCTGGCCAGGCTTCAATCCCCCGTGAACCGGGAAGTGCACATCCAAACCTACAAGGAACTGCCCGAAAGCCAGTCCAAGGCCCTCGAGGCGGCCAAGGGCGACAAAGCCAAGGTGCAAGGCGTTTGGGAAGCATGGGCCGCCGAGCACCTCAAGGGGGATCGGGGCCTGGTCGTTCTCATCAACTGGGAACCCGGCAAGGTGATGGTGAAGACCGACAAGGCCGTCACCAACGCCGGATACTCGAACGCTTCGGCCAGCGAATTGCGCGAGCGGCTCATCAAGTCGCTCGGCGAGGCCAAGAAAAACAACAACGAGGCTGATCGCAAGAAACTCCTCGATGAGGCGCTTGCCAGCGCGGTGAGCCTGATCGCCACAACCCTGCCGCTGGAACGGGGCCGCGCGGGGGCCCCGGCCCACCTGGGCGGAGAGAACGACAACGGCATCCTTGGCTATGTCTGCCTCGGCCTTCTGGGCTTGATGGTGGTTTGGCTCATCGTCGGCCTGTTCCGTGGCGCCATGGCCGGCCCTTCCATGAGCCCGGCCATGGGAAGTGGCGGCGGTGGCTTCTTCTCGAGCCTTTTGGGAGGCATGTTTGGCGCCGCGGCGGGCATGTGGATGTACAACTCGTTCTTCGGCTCGAACAATGCTTGGGGCAGCAGCTGGGGTGGTTCCAACGCCGGCTGGGGCTCGGGCGGCGACGAGGCCGGTTCCGGGGATTTCTCGGACGGCAGCAGTTCATCGGGAGATTTTGGCGGGGGCGACTTCGGAGGCGGCGACTTCGGAGGTGGTGATTCCGGTGGCGGCGACTTCTGACATGCCGGCACCCGATCGCCGCGGCGCTCTCGCGATCTTGTCTTTGGCCCTCGCGGGGGCGACCGCGCCGGCTTGGGCCGATGAATTCCCCCACGCCTTGACCGCGTTCCGCCAGCGCGGCAACCAACCTGTTTTCGGCCCGGCCAAGCCCGGCTCATGGGACGCCGCGATCCGCGAGCGCGGCTGGATTCTCAAGGATGGGGAAGGCTGGAGGCTCTGGTACACCGGCTACGACGGCACCAAGACCGGCCGCAGGATGCTCGGGTTAGCCACCTCCCGCGATGGCCTCCACTGGAACCGTCACCCCGCCAACCCCATCATCCGCGACCATTGGGTTGAGGATGTCATGGTGGTGGCCGATGGCTCCCGCTTGCTCATGGTCGCCGAAGGCGAGCGTGACAGGGCCCAACTGCTCGAGTCCGCCGATGGCATCGCCTGGAAGCGCCACGGCACGCTCGATGTGAGGCTCGCCACGGGCGAACCGATCCCGGACGGCCCCTTCGGAACTCCGGTTCTCTGGAAGGATCATGATCGCTGGTGCCTGTTCTACGAGCGAATGGACAAGGGCGTTTGGTTGGCCACATCCACCGACCTCAAGCTGTGGAAAAACCACTCCGACGCCCCGGTGCTGACTCCCGGACCCGCGGCGCACGACCATGACATGATCGCGATGAACCAGATCATCAGGCACAAGGGCCGGTACTATGCCAGCTACCACGGCACCAACACATCCGATCCCCTGCCAAGGAAGTGGTGTTCATGCTTGGCCGTTTCAGATGACCTGATCCGCTGGACCAAGCTCGGCAAGCCGCTTTTCCCGCCGGAGGAAAACAAGTCCTCCGCCGTATTCGTGCCTCACGGGCAAGGATACCGCCTATATACGATGCACCCCGCCGTGGTCCTTCACGAACCGGCCGACTGACGGGCGGGCTTCATGGAACTCGCCTGCACCATCCGCTCGACGAGGCATGTTTTCCGCGACCTTCGCGATGTGCTCGCCAAGGCCGGCGAGGAAAAGTCGGGTGATCAACTGGCCGGAATCGCCGCCGCAACCGAAGCCGAACGGGTTGCGGCCAAGATGGTCTTGGCCGACATGCCGCTCTCAAGGTTCATCGATGACCCGGTCATCGACCCGTCCTCGGATGAACTGTCAGCCCTGTTTGCCAACAGGCATGACCCGCTCGCCTTCACCACCATGAAATCGACCACGGTCGGCGAACTGAGGGAATGGCTGCTCGACGACGCCACGGATGGCGAGGCGATCGCGCGCGCCCGCCCGGGCCTCACGGCCGAAATGATCGCGGGTGTGGTGAAACTGATGGCCAACAAGGAACTGGTTTTTGTCGCGTCGAAGATCCGGATTGTCACCCGGTGCCGCAACACGATGGGTGAACGGGGTGTCTTGGGAGTGCGCATTCAGCCCAACCATCCATCGGACGACCTCGGAGGCATGATCGCCTCCACGCTCGACGGACTCCTGTTCGGATCAGGGGACGCGGTCATTGGTGTCAACCCGGCGACCGACAACGCTGGAAAAACAGGTGAAATCCTCCGCGGCCTCGACAGGCTCATCGCTGGCCTCGAGATCCCGACGCAGCACTGCTGCCTTTCCCACATCACCACCCAACTTGCCGCGCTGGAACAGGGAGCCCCCATCGACCTGCTGTTCCAGTCGGTCGCGGGCACGCAGGCGGCCAACGCCAGTTTCGGCATCAACCTGGCGCTTTTGCGGGAGGGGCGCGAGCGGGTGCTCGAAGCCCGCGCCGGCCGGGATGTCGCCTGGAAAGGCGCTCAGTGCACCTACTTCGAAACGGGACAGGGAAGCGCACTTTCGGCCGGGGCCCACCACGGGGTGGACCAACTCACCCTCGAGGCGAGGGCGCAGGCCTTGGCGCGATCACTGGATCCGTTCCTCGTCAATTCCGTCGTGGGGTTCATCGGGCCGGAATATCTCGCGGACGAGCGGCAGATCATCAGGGCGGGCCTCGAGGATCATTGTGTCGGCAAGTTGCTCGGGCTGCCGATGGGAGTGGACATTTGCCATACCAACCACGCCAGGGCCGACCAGAACTCGCTCGACAACCTGCTTCTGCTTCTCGCCCCGGCCGGCGTGAATTTCGTGATGGGAGTTCCGTGCGGGGACGATGTGATGCTCAATTACCAATCCACCAGCCACCACGACGCCGCCCTTGCGCGGCAACTCTTCGGATTGCTGCCGGCGCCGGAATTCCTCGGATGGCTGGAAGCCCGGGGCTTGTTCCGTGACGGCCGCCTCATCGAATCGGGACGCAAAAGCCTCCTGGCGCGCGCCGGCGGGCTTCTGCCCGGTTGAACGCGCCTTTCACTTCAATTCGGGGCTCAGCACGCCGAATGGCTTGGATTCCCTGAATCCGCCCGAACAATCGCCGACAAGGTCGGTGGGGCCGTTGACCTCGAGTTTCCTGACGCCGGCCCCGGGCTTGAAATCGAGGGCGTCAACCCTCACCCAGATCACATTGGGAGACATCGTCGATTCATAAAAATAGATTTTCCGCGTGAGGTCGGACACGGTTCGCCAGCGGGTGGGGCTGGTATGGGGTTGGCCCGCCTTGAGCTTGGCGGCATCGACCGGCGCGAACGGCTGGGAAACTCCCCTGATCACGCTGAAGATCTCGCCAACGGCCTCGCGGTCGCTGCCGGGCTTGGGCAAGTCAACCAGATAGGACGCGGCGCGCACGAAACGGTCGGCGGCGGCCGTCGTGCCCGGCAGCGGCTTGGAACCTCCAAAAGGCTTGTATTGCTTCAGGTTGGCCAACTGCTGTCCGTAGGGGGGATCATTGGTCATGATCGTGAACTGCCGGCCATGGTGGATGCTCAACTTCTCATCGAGGAATTCAATCACCGCCGAGTCTCCCGAAGAATCCTCAAGCGCCAGGTGCACCGATGATTTCAACCCATCGAAAGTGCCCGGAACAACCTGATAATTCTTCGCCCTCATGTCAGCGACCGCCTCCGCCACGGTTGCGAAGTTGTCAAGCTGGTACTGGAGCCAATGCCCGACGCCGAGACTGGCGCGGGAAGGATCGTATTTCCCGAAATCGGCGACACCCAGCCACAGCATATGCCCGGCCAATCCCTTTTCATTCATGCCGTCGACAACTCCGGCGGGTGAACCCGCCACAAGGCTGCCATGCCTTGATTTCCACTTCATCGTGTTGGGACCGGTTTTGGCATCCTGGTCGAGGCCGCGGGGAAGAGAGTACAGGCCGACGGGCATGGAGTCGATCCAGTCCATGTTCCGGCCGGCCAGCACCAACCGGCCATTGTCGGCCCAAAGTACCCTGGAGCAGGCATGGCCTAAAGGGGCAAGAAGGCACAACGAAAGCATCGACAAGTACAATTGGCCCGACACAGCGCACTCTCCCGAGGGATTAGCTAGCAGGTTACCATTCCCCATGGCGCGGCGCATTCCCCCGGTCAAGAATGGGTCATGGCATCAAACGAGGATTCCGACGACCTGCGCCGCCTTCATTCCATGGGTTATGCCCAAGAACTGAGGCGAATTCTCGGGGGTTTTTCCAACTACGCCCTCTCACTTTCCATTATTTGCATCCTGGCGGGCGGCATCACCTCATTCCATGTGGGCTTCTGTGCCGTGGGAGGGGCGGCGGCGGGATTCATCTGGCCGGCATGGACACTGGTTTCATTGTGCGTGGCCCTAGCCATGGGACAGGTCGCCTCGGCGTTTCCCACCGCCGGCGGGCTTTACCACTGGGCCGCCATCCTTGGCGGCAGGTTCTGGGGTTACCTGGTCGGATGGCTGAATCTGGCGGGGTTGGTCACCGTGCTGGCGGCCATCAATGTCGGCACGGTCCGCTTCGCCGGAACGCTGGCCGGAACACAGGCGGAACATCCGCTTTTCCAGGCCGCCATCGTCGCGGCAATCACCTTGTCGCAGGCGGCGATCAACCACATGGGCATACGCGCCACCCGGTTCCTTGTCGACTTCAGCGGATGGTGGATCGTCGGTGTCTCCATCGCCATCGTGCTGGTTGTGGCGGCACTCGCTCCATCGCTATCCATCGGCCGGGTTTTCACCTGGTCGAACCTGTCGGGCCAACCCGCGGAGGCGCCCGTCTGGCCGGCATCGGAATCGGTTCCCTGGCTGGCCCTGATGGCAGTTCTGCTCCCCGCCTACACCATCACCGGATTCGACGCCTCGGCGCACGCATCGGAGGAAACGATCGACGCCGCCCGCGAGGTGCCCAAGGCGATGGTGCGGTCGGTCATGGTTTCAGGCATCGCCGGATGGATCATGCTCTCGATCGTCGCGGCATCGATCGAGGATCCACGGTTGGTCGCCGAGGCGGGGGAAGGCGCGTTCATGCGGGCGCTCGAACTGGCCGCGGGACGACCGGCGTCGGTGGCCATCGGTTGGGCCGCCGTTGCGGCCCAATACCTGTGCGGACTTGCCACCGTGACGGCGGCAAGCCGAATGGCATGGGCCTTCGCGCGGGATGGCGGACTTCCATGGTCTGCCATTCTGGCCAAGGTCTCCAAGCGCACAAGGGCCCCGGCGGCCTGTGTCTGGCTGGTCGCGACAGTTTCGGTGCTATTCACGATTTGGACGCCGATATACGCGACAATCGCCTCGATCTGCGCCATCCTTCTTTATCTCTCGTATGTGGTGCCGCTGGTGCTGGCGGCACGCGCGCTTGGCCGGGAATGGACCGCCCTCGGGCCCTTCCACATGGGCGCTTGGTTCAAGCCGGCCGCCATCGTTTCGGCGGCGGGTTGCGCGGGCTTGGTTGTCATCGGGGTGCAACCTCCCAACGATCAGGCGATGTTCGCCTTGGCCGGTTTGGGTGCCATGCTCATGACTTGTTGGTGGGTCGTGGCGTCAAAAACCTTTTCGGGGCCACCGCGCATCGGCGCACCCGATGCCGGCAGGCTGGTCGTGATCAGGACCAGGGAAGCCGCGATCAAAAGGGGGGATCCCGGTCCATGACACGGGAATCCGAAGTCGTGCCGATGCCGGATTCGCTCCGCAAGGCGCTGGAACGAACGCCCGCCAGGCTCATGGTTGGAAGGTCGGGCCCCGCGTGCCCGACGCGTGAATGGCTCAGGCTTCGCGCCGATCACGCCGCGGCGCGGGATGCCGTGATGGAGGAGATCGAATTCGAGCGCGACCTCGGCATGCTTGCCGCCAAATACGGCCTTCATGAGGTGCCAACGAAAGCGGCCAACCGCGAGCAATACATCGCCCGACCCGACCAAGGCCGCCTGTTGTCGGAATCCGCGCGTGAGGTGTTGTCGCTTTACCAATCCAAGGGGGCCGATTTCCTGGTCGCGGTGGGAGACGGGCTTTCCTCCAAGGCCGTCTCGGCGCAGGTGCCCGGGATCCTGCCTTTGCTTGCCGAAGGCGCGGCGGGCAAGGGTTGGTCATGGGGAAGGCCGGTGTTCATCCGCCAGTGCCGGGTGGGCGTGATGAACGACCTGGGAGACATCCTCAGGCCACGCGTCCTGGTGCTGCTTGTTGGCGAAAGGCCGGGACTGGCGACGGCCGAGAGCCTTTCCGCCTACATCGCTTACGGGCCCCGGGCCGGACACACGGATGCCGACAGGAACCTCATCTCGAACATCCACTCCCGTGGCATTTCGCCGGGCGAGGCCTCACAAAGGATCATGCTATTGGCCGAGCGGATGACGGCCCTCCAACAATCAGGAGTCGCGGTCAAGGAAACAGTTGCCGGAATGGTGGCCCATTCAGAATCAAGGGGCTGTTGATCCGCCCGCGGCATCCGACGCCATAGCGCTATTCAGGCTGCTTGGAAGCGGCCCCCAAGGCATCAGCGCCCCGGAGGCGGCCTCGAGGCTTGTTTCCTTTGGCCACAACGAACTGGGTGACGACCGCGAACTGCCATGGCACCGGCAACTCGCGATGGCATTCAACACGCCCTTCAATTATCTGTTGATGGCACTCGCCGCCGTCGGACTCATCTCGGGCGACATGGCCGTCGTCGCCATCATCTCGTCCATGGTGGCCATCAGCGGCGGCCTCCGGTTCACGCAGAAATTCCAAAGCGGCAAGGCCGCCTCAAGGCTCAAGCGGATGGTTCATACCACCGCGACCGTGATCCGCCCTGGCAGCAACTCCGCCGAGGTTCCGATCTGGATGCTTGTGCCGGGAGATGTGGTGGCCCTGGCGGCAGGGGACCTCATTCCCGCGGATGTTCTGGTTCTCTCGGCGAAGGACCTGCAGGTGAATCAGGCCAGCCTGACGGGTGAATCGATGCCGGTCGAAAAGATCAAGGCTCCATCCGAACCCCTGAAATCACCGATGTCCCATCTCAATCCGCTCGAGATTTCATGGCTGGGGTTCATGGGTAGTTCCGTTATCAGCGGGTCCGGTCATGCCCTGGTGTTCCGCACGGGCAAGTCCACCCACATGGGATCGATTGCCAAGGGAATCAATGCCCGACGCGGGGAAACGGCGTTCGACAGGGGAGTCAACGCCTCGAGCCTGTTGCTGGTCCGATTCATGCTGGTCATGGTGCCGGTGATTTTCCTCATCAACGGAATCACCAAGGGCGACTGGTTCCAGGCGCTTCTCTTTGGGGTTTCCGTCGCCGTGGGCCTGACCCCCGAGATGCTTCCGGTGATCGTGACGGCGAACCTGGCCCGGGGCGCCGTGGCCATGTCCGCCAGGAAAGTGGTCGTGAAGTACCTGCCGGCCATCCAGAACCTCGGCGGAATGGACATCCTCTGCACCGACAAGACCGGCACGCTCACGCAGGACAAGGTTGTCCTCATCAGGCACCTGAACATCGATGGTTCCGAAAGCGCGCTGGTCCTGAGGCACGCCTACCTCAACAGTTTCTTCCAGACCGGACTCTAGAGCCTGCTTGACAGGGCCGTGCTCGAACATGAGGAACGCCCCTCGCTCGAGTCCATGGCCGGGCGCTATGAGAAGGAGGATGAGATACCGTTTGATTTTCAGCGGCGGCGCATGTCGGTGGTTGTGAGGGACAGGGAATCGGGAAAGGACCTGTTGATCTGCAAGGGCGCCGCGGAGGAGGTGCTTGCCTGCTGCTCAAGGGCGCTCGACGGCGAAGGGGAGGTGCCGCTGGCCGAATCGGTTCGGGCCAGGGTGGAAGCCCTGAAGAGGGACCCTTCCGGCGACGGCCTGAGGGTGATCGCGATGGCGATCACTCCGAAACTGGATCATGGTGGCCGGCCATATGGAGTCGCGGATGAAAAGGATCTGACTCTTGTCGGCCTCGTCGCGTTCCTTGATCCCCCCAAGGATTCCGCCGCCTCGGCGCTGGCGGCGCTTGATGGCCT